>Ga0256845_1000275_pt1 | contig 49167 bp, 47 predicted proteins | sample RiftiametaG_FD_189101 | JGI IMG/M metagenome (GOLD analysis project Ga0256845, IMG submission 189101) | Tube worm associated microbial communities from hydrothermal vent at the East Pacific Rise, Pacific Ocean - Riftia | ecosystem: Host-associated > Annelida > Integument > Unclassified ...
TGTCTTAAAAAAGAACAATGCAGTAGTCGCCTATGGTGGTTATTTGGAACAACGGGGTCTTTATTCCAATAACTCCCATTTTAATGGGCTAGGGCAGGAGTTACGGAATATTCATCTTGGGGTTGATTTTTGGGCAAAAGCAGGAACAAAGGTACTTGCACCCATTTCTGGAAAAGTCCATAGTTTTAAGAATAATAGAACCAAAGGTGATTATGGACCTACCATAATTCTTTCTCATATTATAAATGATATAGAGTTTTATACACTTTATGGTCATTTGTCCTTGGAGTCCTTGGACGGTCTATATATAGGTAAGGAATTCTCTTCTGGGCAAGCATTTGCTTTTTTGGGTGCTTCAGAAGTGAATGTAAACTATGCTCCCCACCTCCATTTTCAGCTTATTAAGAATATTGGAACCTTTAAAGGTAACTATATTGGGGTTTGTACTACAAAAGATAAGGAATACTAAACTGATAACTGTCAGAATCCAGAGCTTCTTCTGAAAGTATAATTCTTTTTTACCGATTAAAAACATCTCAGGCCGTTGAGTGGTTTTCTAGCAAGGAATCGTTCATCTAGCATTTTATGCACTTTAACCAATAAACGGTCAGATACCTAAAAATAAGGGGTTTTCAGCGATTTATGGCGAGCTCAGCTTCCATGTGGCGTTAAATTTATATAACAAAACAAAACGTCATGAAAACTATTTTAACTTTAATTTTTGTTCTTTTTATCGGAGTGGCTGCACAGGCACAAGATGCTAAAAACGAAACTAAGGTTGATACAGTAGAAATGACAGTAGCCATTTCTGAAGCTAACGAAAATTCAGTTGCACGTTTGTACAAGTTCAAAAATTCAAAAATTAAAAAGGCTTTGTCTTTTACTACTAAGGCTAACAAAACTAAATTGGCTTAATTAAATTTATTTCTTTTCAGGGTTATACTACTTGCTTAAAATTCTAAAATTATGATACAGTGGAAATTATTGAAATGGATATTGTTTTGGATACTGGCACTACCGATAGTATTTATGGTAAATTATTTGAGACAATCATGGACAACTAAGCTAGCTGTTTATACTAAACAAGTTCAAAAGTAAAAAAAAGTTATCTTTTATGCCGTGGCTAATAAAGCTGAACAGGCTTAATTTAAAGTCATCAATAAATTAAAGCAATTGATGTACTTCTTTTTTCATTCAAAACATACTATCAAATTCATTTCGCCTTTTTTCAAATTTCTTAAGTTTGGCTTAGACCATTTTCGTTAATCGAGCTGAGTATTTTTATAATAAACAATATCCTCTTCTTAAATTAAAAACAACTTGTTATAGTCTTATATATATAGTATCGATATATTTATTTTCAAATAATTTCTTAATTCTATAGCTTTTATCTTCTCTACATATCGATTAACGACACAAAGCATCGGTTACGTGATTTAGGGTTTTGGTGCGTTCACCGAGCATTTTTTGCACTTTAACCGATAATCGGACAGATACCGAGTAATAAGGGGTTTTCAGCGATTCACAACGGGTCAGGATACACTATCTAGCGTTCTAATAGTGTAACAAACCCAATATCATGAAAACCATTATAACTTTAATTTTTGTTCTTTTTATCGGAGTGACTGCTCAGGCACAAGATGCTAAGAATGAAACTAAGGTTGATACGGTAGAAATCACAGTAGAGGTTTCTGAAGCTAACGAAAATTCTGTTGCACGTTTGTACAAGTTTAAAAATTCTAAAATTAAAAAGGCTTTATCTTTTACTACTAAGGCTAACAAATCTAAATTGTCTTAATAGGATATCACTTGAATGTATACTTAATCAATTGATTCATTCCCCTTGTTACTTTTTAAGTTTAGTATGCCCCAGATCATAAGTATTATCTCTAGAATTAAAGCAATAGTGAATTGTTCAGAGATACCATCAAATGTGGAACTTATTGTTCTCCCAAATGCCAGGCCTCCCATAAAGATCACATTTGTAAGTGTTGCCGTTCGCCAATGAGTAGGCTTAATGATTCCCATCACCCAAAATATTCCCAACCCTAGGTACAACCCCATTATTGCTCTTAGCATATTTTTCAATTCCAGAGATTCAACCTTGAAGTCAAATACCACTGGCATAATCTTACTTGGATAAACTCCGTATATCAATCCAACAACTATTACTATACATGCTGATATGCCTAAATGTAGATTTATACTATTCAGAACCTTAAGCGGTCTTGCTTTATTTGACATTTTTCTTATGTTTTGATTTTAAAACAATCCCTTTTAAGAATAATCTTTTCTATTATGTAGGGTAGCATTCCATTTTAATGTTCCTATTTCTTAAACATAACATGCTATATCTATATAAGTACAACTCATATCTCATGTTTGTTTCAGGATAATTTCCCATTTTGACTCTTTTTATGTTCTCTACATATCGATTAACGACACAAAGTATCGGTTACGTGATTTAGGGTTTTGGTGCATTCACCGAGCATTTTTTGCACTTTAACCGATAATCGGACAGATACCGAGTAATAAGGGGTTTTCAGCGATTCACAACGGGTCAGGATACACTATCCAGCGTTCTAATAGTGTAACAAACCCAATATCATGAAAACCATTATAACTTTAATTTTTGTTCTTTTTATCGGAGTGACTGCTCAGGCACAAGATACTAAGAATGAAACTAAGGTTGATACGGTAGAAATCACAGTAGAGGTTTCTGAAGCTAACGAAAATTCTGTTGCACGTTTGTACAAGTTTAAAAATTCTAAAATTAAAAAGGCTTTATCTTTTACTACTAAGGCTAACAAATCTAAATTGTCTTAATATGATGTTCACTCTTTTATTCCCGGTTGTAGTATTTTATAGTTTAGTTTTTGTTTTTCCGAAGCTACCATTTCCTTTACGTCTTGCAACAATTGTTTTGCGTCGTAGATAATACCGTCTTTAATGGTATAGCTTATACCGCCAACACGGACAACTTCATTGTCCTCGGTTAATTTTATTGCGCCAGTTCCATACAATACCTTTAGGTTTTTTAATGGGTTCTCGGCCACAATGACAAAATCTGCCAATTTACCAACTTCCACGGTTCCAATTTTATCATCCATTCCCAAAATTTCAGCACCGTTTAAAGTAGAAGAACGTATGACCTCTAACGGGTGAAAGCCAGCTTCTCGTAACAATTCCATTTCACGGATATAGGCAAAACCATACAATTGGAATATAAATCCAGAATCTGAGCCTGTGGTCACACGCCCTCCACGGTTTTTATATTCGTTGATAAAGGTCATCCATAACCTATAATTTTCTTTCCAAACCACTTCTTGCTCTGTTCCCCAATCATGCCAATAAGAACCATGTGATATTTTGCTGGGTTGGTAGAATTCCCATAAGGACGGCAATGTATAGTCTTCATGCCATTCGGCTCTTCTTGCCCGTTGCAAATCCCTATTTGCATCATATATGTTAAAAGTAGGGTCTATGGTAAAGTCCAAGCTTATCAATTCATCCATTATTTTGTTCCAATGTTCAGAATAGGGTTTGGCAGCTTGCTTCCATAATTTTCCTGCCTCTTCAAACCGATGCTGTTCATTCTGGTAGTTATAGTCCAAGGGGTAGTTCTGTACCGTTCTGTCTTCAAATAAGGCTTCTGGTAGTCCGTACCAATGTTCCATGGAAGTTAGACCGGCTCTGGCGGAATGCAATACATTCCATCTGGCAACACCTAGTTGCGCATGGTGGGAGGCAGAACCAAGTCCCAATTTTTTGTTCTCATCTAATGCTGCAGCCATAATATCAGGTGCTGCACCAAAAAACTTAATACCATCCGCACCTTTTTCAGCATTTGCCCTTACCCATTTTCTTGCCTGTTCAGGAGTACTTATAGGAGCATCGTTCAGCGGATTGATATTTTTTGTTTTTTGCCCAAAAACAGTATATGTAAAAATCCTTGGAGCTATGATCTCATTTTTACTGCTTTTCTTTTTTAAATCCAAGGACCAATCAATACCCCTGCCACCAACTTCTCTTACCGTAGTGACCCCGTGTGCCATCCATAGTTTAAAAACATATTCTGGTTCTGCTCCTTGTGCAGCACCGCCAATATGGGTGTGTACATCCACAAAACCGGGCATAAGGTACATGCCTTCACAATCCAATTCCTTTCCGCCAGATTTAAGTTGTGGTCTTTTGGATTCGTCAATTTTAACTCCAGGATTGCCAACTACCTGAATCTTTACAATTTTGTTGTGCTCTACTACAATATCAACAGGGCCTCTTGGTGGGGCTCCATCGCCATTAATGAGCGTAACGCCACGGATTATCAATTGAGAAAAAGGACCTTCACTTCTGTTGTCCTGCCCTTTTAGAGAAAAGCTCCACGACAATAGCAGAATTAAAATGGATATCAATTTTGTTTTCATGGTAAATATATTTAGTTGGGTACTCTTATTTTATCTCCCAAAAAGATAGCATTTAGGAACAAACGGTTGGTGCCGTACCAAGAACCCCTAAAGTTAGGGTTGTCAGCAAACAGGATTACTCTTCCTTTACCTACAGGACTTACAATAAGTGATGCCGATGGTTTAAGGAACTCATCCATGTTTTTATTCGTGATAAAGCCATCAATATGAGGGTTGGCAGCATATTTTGCCACAGTTGCATATTCATTTTTGCTAGGGGACAGCCAAATTGTATTGTTTTTATAGATTGGGATAGTGGCATCATGATACCCAAAGGCAAGAGGATGGGTGATATCCAAATCGACCTTTAAAATAACCCCGCCAACACTTTCTTTGCCAATATTTTCATTTGCATCTACATAAGGTTTACGAATAGTTGCTTTGGTGGAATCTTTTTCCTTTTTGGTAAGTTTCTCTTTGACCAATTCTTTATTTATGACCCACTTGGAAGCTGAACCAATGGTAATGAGTGTATTTCCCTTACGAACCCAATCCTTTATTTTGTCTTGTTGTTTTTTGGTGAAACTATATCGCCCTGAAACCATTACAAGGGTATTGTATTTATCAAAATCTACACGGTTAAAATTTCGCATAGGAATTTTAGTAATGGGCATATGCATTCTGGTATCCAACAAATGCCAAACTTCACCAGCTTCATAGGAACGAACTCCATTGCCTATTAACATGGCAGCTTTAGGTTTGGTCACTGGTTGTATGGACCTGCTTCCCAAATCAATTCCTTTTACATTGTACCCTGTTTCCAAGGCATACATGGGAACTTGGTATTTTTTCTGTGCAGATGCCAGTAACGTATGAATGGCTTCAGCACTTTTCTTTTGAAGGCTTACTGGTAACACCAAGGCACCATAGTTGAAGGATTTTGAAGTGCTTCCAATTTTTGCGGTAAAAGGTTTAAAAGAAGAAGACAGGACTAATCCTTTTGATTGTAGTTCATATAGCACTGCTGGGGCATTATAGTCGTCCCAATCAATGATATAGGCATAATCTGATTTTTGTACAGGGGAAATTGTTACTAGGTTGTCTGTAGACTCTATTTTATCACCTGTGTTCAATGAATTGACCGTTTTATACTTCATATTATAGAAATTGGCCACAGACCATGAAGAAGCATCATAATACACACTATCTTGATATTTTTTATAAGTTTCAAACATAGTTTGCACCATTCTGTATTGTGGTTGTTTGGTGGGTACTACAAATGAGTTTCCAGATTTGTATACATCAATTTTATGTAACAATAACTTATCAATAAAAGCTTTTACTCTATTGGCGTCATAATTATCTCCAAATTCATATCCCTTTATTTTGCTTTTAGTAGCATTGGTCAATGCGCTTTTAAAGAATTTTTGCTGGTATTTATAAAGATATTCTTTGTTCTCTACAGCTGCTTTAATAGTGGTAATACTAGAAGTGTACTGGTTGCGAATGGTAAAAGGAAAAGTGATTTCCCCAAAAGCCGTGGTTTGTTTATGGCCTCTGGAACTGGCTTGTTCAAACAAAATGGCAAGACCACCCTGTAAATCTGGATAAGAAGAACCATACCCAGGATAGGTGCCGTCAAAAACCTCTTTGGTAAAATAGAAAGAGCCAATACTATCTAATGCCTTGGCATAATAATTTCCAAAAAGAGTGTTGAGGTCTTCATAGTTTTCTTTTGGCATAATTGGGTTTAAAGAGGCATTGGTCTTCATAGGCTCAAAAAAATAGGTGCTCTGGCTACCCATTTCATGGAAATCTGTCACTACATTGGGGTACCATTCATGATACCATGCCAATTTCCCTCTACTTTCTGGATTAATGCCCAAGAGCCAATCTCGGTTTAAATCGAACCAGTAATGGTTAGTACGCCCCATGGGCCAGTATTCGTTGTGTTCAGCATCCTGTGGGTCTGCTACTAAAGGATTGCCTTGATACATGTTTGCCCATTGGGTATGGCGATCCCTACCATCAGGATTAATAGTGGGGTCGATAAAAATTACACCATTGCTCAAATATTTTGTTATTTCTGGATTGTTGGATGCTACAAGTGTATAGGCGGTCAACAAAGCTGCTTCTGAACTGGATGGCTCATTACCGTGCACATTGTATGCTAAATTGATAAAAACTGGTACATCAGCATGGTTGGTCACATTTAAACTGGGGTCTGTGAAAGCCAAATGCTGTTGTTTAATATTATCTAGATTGGATAGGTTTTGTGGTGTGGTAATTGTTAAAATGACCAATTTTCTCCCTTCATGGGTTTTGCCATATTCATATATGGATGCCCTGTCAGAAACTTCGGCCAATTTTTCCAAGTATGCTACAATTAAATCATGCCTTGTATGGCGTTCCCCAATACCATAACCCAAAAACTGTTCTGGTGATGGAATATCTTGATTAAAAGGGTGGAATTTTTTAAAAAAATAGTCTTGACTGTAAAGGGATGTACCCATTAACAACGCCAACAGGAGTAGTTTTTTCAGCATTATAATATTCTTTTGAATTAGCTGAAATAAATATAGGAATAATCAATTGGTATTAAACCTTTTTGACAAAGAAATGCAATTAACTGCAATGCTGATTTCTTAATTTATGAAGTTGAAGGAAAATGTTCGCTAATTTCTTTGAAATTTATAATATAGTGGGTGCCTTTATTTGAAAAATCCCTTATTATAGCACCTCTGAGTTGTCTTGTTAAATTATTGATGAGCTTTAATCCAAGCGACTTGGTATTTCCATGATTTACATTATCTGAATAACCAATTCCGTTGTCTCCAATTTTTAGGATACAGTTTTCATCGCTGCTCTTTTTTAGGTTGATGTATATTTCACCCGCATCATCTCCTTTTATACCATATTTAAGTGCATTGGTAATGATTTCATTTATTAATAAACCTAACGGAATGGACGTATTTATATCCAAATTCACGTCGTATATATCCACATTCAGTTTTATATTGCTATTATTCCCTTTTAATGAACGTATTAAATATTCACAAAGCTCTATTACGTAAGATTTATAGTCAATTTTGGAAATATCGTCACGCATATAGAGCATCTCATGTATCATTGCCATAGAAATAACACGATTTTGACTACTCTTAATAAGGGTTTTCATTTTTTTGTCTTGAATACTGTTGGACTGTAGACTCAATAAACTAGATATAGTCTGTAGATTATTTTTGACCCTATGGTGTATTTCTTTTAATAATGTTTCTTTTTCGTTGATTTGTGCTACTATTTCTCTTTTGGATTTATATAAGTTATGGTGAACCCTTAAAAGATGTTTGCCCACAACACCACCCAATATAAAGACACAGAATAAGATGCTCAATAGACTGAACAAGCTTTGGGATTCAACAGGCACAACGTTGGGAATAAAATTGTATTTGGGAAGTCCCTGTATATATATAAGTACTATGATAACTAAGTTGAGGTATAAGTACATTTTGCCATACACACGTGTGGTTGCATATCCAGAAAATACAATAAGAGCCAATACAAAGATAAATGGACTGTTGATGCCACCACTGAATAGAGTAATGGTAGTGGCTCCTATCATTGCAAGAGAAGAGGTGGCAATATAAGTTGCATATAAACTTATGTGATATTTATGACCTAGATTGGCTATCAGGTTCAGTATGCCAAATGCCAAGAAAACCCATGGTATTACTCTTTGAATATCTAAAATATTGATGCATACCAAAAAAAATAATAAAGAAAAAAGAGAAGAAAAATAGTTTACTTTAAGTGCTAAACGGGTTTTGTCTTTTAAACGTTCTTGATCCAAGATGGTTTTTTGCATAGTGTAGTTAGCATTTGTTCTTAAACCAAGGGGGATGGACCATTAATATGGCGGCTTAATTTCAAAAATTGAATAAACGGTTTTTTTGTAAAGCTAATACGTTTTAAGGTATAAACAAAAAACGGCAACTCAATTTAATTTGATGCCGTTTTTTATTAAGTAATAAATGGTGTAAGATTTATGGTTAACTTTCAATCAATACCCATTCTCCTTTATTTATAAGGGGTTCAGCTTGTTTATATTTTACAGTTTTGCTTTCTCCGGACATTACATTCTTTATGGTAACCCTTTCATTTCTGCCGATTTTTGGTCTTTCTCTTACAATAGTTTCTGTAATAGGTGGTCTACCACTTTGATTTTGTCCAACCGCTCTATTTTGTGCAGCTAGTTCATCACTATTAGGAATTTCCTCTTTAGAGGTCTGTAATTTTTCTTTTGACCTACTTACAGTTTTTGCTTCATGAATATCAGTTGTGTTTTCTGAAGGCAATTCTCCTTTGAACAAGAAAGAAATAACCTCTTTGTTTATTTTGTCCATTATGCTCTTGAAAAGTTCAAAAGCCTCAAATTTGTAGATTAATAATGGGTCTTTTTGTTCATGGACAGCCAATTGAACCGATTGCTTTAGTTCATCCATTTTACGTAAATGGGTTTTCCATGAATCATCAATAATGGCCAAAGTGATATTCTTTTCAAAATCAGTCACCAATTGTTTTCCATTACTTTCATAAGCTTCCTTAAGGTTGGTCACTACATTTAAGGATTTTATACCATCAGTAAAAGGAACAACAATACGCTCAAACTTATTGGCACTATCTTCATATACCTTTTTTATTACAGGAAACGCTGCGGCAGCACTACGCTCCATTTTATCTTGATAATGCTTGTAAGTATTTGAGTATAATTCATTTGCTATTTCTTGAACCCCCAACTTGGTGAAATCATCTTCTGATATTGGAGATGTAATGGAGAAATACTTAATAAGTTCAAACTCAAAATTCTTGTAATCGTTTGCGGATTTGTTGGTGTCAACAATTACCTCACAGGTGTCATAGATCATGTTGGCAATATCGACCTTAAGCCGTTCTCCCTGTATGGCGTGGCGTCTACGTTTGTATACTACTTCACGTTGTGCGTTCATAACATCATCATACTCCAACAAACGCTTACGAACTCCAAAGTTGTTTTCCTCTACTTTTTTCTGGGCACGTTCTATGGATTTGGTCATCATGGAATGTTGAATGACTTCGCCTTCTTCCAAGCCCATTCTATCCATCATCTTGGCAACCTTATCTGATCCAAACAAACGCATTAGGTTATCTTCCAACGAAACATAGAATTGTGAGCTTCCTGGATCTCCCTGTCTACCAGAACGGCCTCTTAACTGCCTGTCAACTCTTCTAGAATCATGCCTTTCTGTACCAACAATGGCAAGGCCACCGGCTTTTTTAACGGCATCTATCAACTTAATATCTGTTCCCCTACCGGCCATGTTGGTCGCTATGGTAACAATACCCGCATTACCAGCTTCTGCGACAATATCTGCTTCTTTTTTATGAAGCTTGGCATTTAAGACATTGTGTGGAACTTTACGAATACTCAACATTCTGGAAAGTAGCTCAGAAATCTCAACTGAAGTAGTACCTATCAATACAGGTCTTCCTGACTCTGATAGTATGGTTACTTCATCTATAATGGCATTGTACTTTTCCCTTTTTGTCTTATATATTAAATCTTGTCTGTCATCTCTAATAATAGGTCTGTTGGTTGGAATTTCCACAACATCCAACTTATAGATTTCCCAAAATTCACCAGCTTCGGTAACAGCAGTACCCGTCATCCCTGATAATTTTTGGTACATCCTAAAATAATTCTGCAGGGTAACTGTTGCAAAGGTTTGGGTCAAGGCTTCAATCTTTACATTTTCCTTGGCTTCTATGGCTTGGTGCAATCCATCTGAATATCTACGGCCATCCATGATACGCCCAGTTTGCTCATCTACAATCATTACCTTATTGTCCATCACAACATACTCCACATCTTTTTCAAAAAGAGTGTATGCTTTCAACAACTGGCTCATGGTATGGATACGCTCACTTTTAATGGCGAAATTCTTAAAAAGTTCGTCTTTGAGCTCTGCCTCTTTTTCTATTTCAAGATTTTGGTTTTCTATTTCTGCAATTTCACCACCAATATCAGGCATTACAAAGAAATCCTTGTCCTGTTCCCCAGAAATATAATCAACGCCTTTATCTGTAAGCTCTATCTGATTGTTTTTTTCATCTATCACAAACAATAGTTCTTCATCTACCTTGGGCATTTCCCTATTGTTGTCCTGCATATAAAAGTTTTCTGTCTTTTGTAGCAGTTGCTTTACGCCTTCTTCACTTAAAAATTTTATAAGCGCTTTATTCTTGGGCAAACCTCTATGAACTCTAAGCAATAGAAAACCACCTTCTTTAGTATCTCCTGATGCAATCAGTTTTTTAGCTTCGGCCAAGACTCCTGTCAAAAATTGACGTTGTTTATGTACAATTTCACCAACCTTGGGTTTTAACTCATTAAATTCATGACGGTCTCCTTCAGGTACTGGCCCAGAAATAATCAATGGGGTACGGGCATCATCAATTAAAACTGAATCTACTTCATCCACAATGGCATAATGATGTGGACGTTGCACCAAATCACTGGGCGTATGTGCCATATTATCCCTTAGATAATCAAAACCAAATTCATTATTGGTGCCATATGTGATATCCGCATTGTATGCAGCTCTTCTTCCTTCAGAATTGGGTTTGTGCTTATCAATACAGTCTACAGAAAGTCCGTGGAACTCAAACATTGGAGCCATCCATGCACTATCTCTTTTTGCCAAGTAATCATTTACGGTTACCAAATGTGTTCCGTTGCCAGTAAGGGCATTCAAATACATGGGTAAAGTTGCTACAAGGGTTTTTCCTTCACCTGTATGCATTTCTGCAATTTTTCCTTGGTGTAAGGAAATGCCTCCTATTAACTGCACGTCATAATGGACCATATCCCAAGTCACCTCTTTACCAGCGGCGTTCCAAGAGTTTTTCCATATGGCGTTGTCACCGTCCAAGGTTACATAATCTGCTGTGCTAGAAAGTGACCTGTCAAATTCTGTAGCAGTAACAGAGAGGGTTTCGTTGTTCACAAAACGTTTGGCAGTTTCTTTGACCACAGCAAAGGCCTCTGGTAATATTTCGTCCAACGTTTCTTGGGAACATTTATAGATTTCTTCCTTTAAATTGTCTATTTCTGTGTAGAGATCTTCATTCTTATCAATATCAGTAGAGGCTTTTGCTTCTTCATTTAATTGATCTATCTTTTGGGTAATGTCCTTATGACTTTCTTTTATGTGTAGTTTAAAGTCAATTGTCTTTTGCCTTAACGCATCATGACTCAACTCTTCCAACTCTTTTTCAAAGGATCTTATTTTGTCAACTAAGGGCTGTAATTCCTTTACATCTTTCTGTGATTTATCACCAACAAAAACCTTTAGTACAGAATTTAAAAAATTCATAATTATAATCTATTTTTTAAAAAATTGAACAAGATTAAATTGCCCAATTTTATGTATTGTTAAGATGCCATTAAAGTTATGGCGATTCTTGTTTTATTGCAAAAGGTATTCCAGTTTAATTGTAGGCATAAATTTCTGCCATGCTGTCAAAATTACATAAAAAAAAAGCCTCAATTGAGACTTTTTTAGTGTATTTCGGTATATAATAGTGTTATTAATACTCGTCCTCGTTCCAGAGGTAATCCTCTTCTGTGGGATAATCTGGCCATATCTCTCCGATAGACTCATAGACTTCTCCGCCTTCTTCCTCCATGGATTGTAAATTTTCTACAACTTCCAAGGGAGCTCCAGTTCTAATGGAATAATCAATTAATTCGTCTTTTGTGGCTGGCCACGGTGCATCACTTAAATAAGATGCTAATTCTAAAGTCCAATACATTGTACTAGTTTAATTTTGAAATTTTTGCAAATGTAAATTTTAAAAGGTAATAGCCAAGTTATTTTACAACTATTTTTGACTATTCTATAAATTTATTTTGCTTTAATAGTTTGATAACGAAGAAATCACGGATTTATTAGTGTTTTTTACTGGGAATCCAATTAATTTCTTTCACTTTTAAATCTTTGGATAATTTCCGTGCCAAGACAAAAAGGTAATCGGAAAGCCTGTTAATATAGGCAATAACATTATCCTCAAAAGGATTTTTTTTATATAAATGGACTGCCTGCCGTTCTGCTCTTCTACAAACTGTACGGGCAATATGACAGTATGACACCGTTTGGTGGCCTCCAGGGAGTATAAAATGAGTCATTTTGGGCAGAAACTCATTCATGGTGTCAATTTCTTTTTCCAGTAAATCAATATCCGTTTGGTCTATTTCGGAAATATTTAAACGTTTTTCTCCATTTTTTAAGACTGCCTTTTTAGGGTCAGTAGCCAAAATTGCCCCAATTGTAAAAAGTTTAACTTGTATTATGGTCAGTATTTCTTGGGTATGTGTATCTATTTCTTGATCACGGATAAGTCCTAACCATGAGTTTAGTTCATCAATGGTTCCATAAGCATCAATCCTAATATGATGTTTTGCAACACGGGTGCCACCAAATAGGGAAGTAGTGCCTTTATCTCCAGTTTTGGTATAGATTTTCATTTTTTGGCGATTAAATTCTTGGATTGTTATATTAATTTGATGGTTGAAAGAAAAAGTCAATTTTGTATTTTCTTTACTATCAATGTTTATTCACGTTTATGTTTCCCATCCATAAATTTTCTGGACTTTCTTTCTTTTTTTCTGCCGCCGCCCATTTTAATGATAACATAAATAATGGCAAGTACTCCCAACGCAATATAAATAGAATATTTACTCATAAGAATGATATTTTATTCCCACTTAGTGGGTTTATTACCCCGACGCTGGCGTCGAATATAAAATTTATCTTAAATTCAAGACTCTTGGGTCTGCCACAAGGGTATTGATTATACTAAATGTACAGCATTATATCCGAATCTTAAAATGCTCTCTTGCCTGTTTCTTTCTAAAAAATACTGCTCCACAATAAAACATATCAATTGTAATTATAACCTGTTCAGTGTTTTTTATACGCTCCCATGCAGCTGTGTTTTTAGAAGAATGATGAATATCGTTTATAATGATCATAGTGTTATTTTGAATGTTGATTAAATTTAATGTAGCATTAATAGGCGTATCAAAATAAATAATATCAAAGGTTTTTTTGTCAAAATGAATATGTGGAAAATGAGAGGTAATTGAATTTTTAATATTTTCATCATTTTTATGAATGAAGACATTTTTTATCTCAAAATAGGCAATGCTTTTTAATAGAATATTTAAAGTCTTAGTGTTGGGGTATTTTTTTTTGGAGTACAGGCATTTAGTTACATAATCATAAACAAATGGAGAATGTACACCATGTTGGTTAGTGGAGGTGAACAAGAATTTTAGATATGCAATAAATGGGTACATAGCATATAATTAGCTTTCCATGAGGGCAGAAAGCTCAAACCATCTCTCAGTTTTCGCTTCTATATTGTTTTTAATTTTCTTTAGCTCTATGGATAATTTGTCAATTTCTTCACCAGAGAGTGAGCCATCAGAAAATTTGTTTTGGACTGTTATTTTCTCTTCTTCTAGTTTCTGAATGTCTTTTTCCAATTTATTGAATTCTTTCTGGTCATTATATGAAAGCTTTTTGGTTTTGCCTTCATTTTTCCATGTGTTTTTAACAGGTTCGCTTTCTACGGGTTTATCTTCTACATGTTTATTTTTTTTTACTCGTTTTTCCTGTACAACACTATCCTCATAAATCCTGTAATCTGAATAGTTTCCAGGAAAATCCTCAATAACCCCATTGCCTCTAAAAATAAAAAGGTGGTCTACAATTTTATCCATAAAATAACGATCATGAGAAACAACAATAAGACAACCTGGAAAATCCAATAGAAAGCTTTCAAGAACATTGAGTGTTACAATGTCCAAGTCGTTTGTTGGCTCATCCAGAATTAAAAAGTTAGGGTTTTGGATGAGAACGGTACAGAGATAAAGACGTTTGCGTTCACCACCACTTAGTTTTTCAACAAAATCATATTGTTTTTTTCTATCAAAAAGAAAACGTTCCAACAGTTGTTGTGCAGAAATTTGTTTTCCTTTTTTTAGCGGAATAAAATCCCCAAACTCCCGTATGACCTCAATAACTTTTTGACCTTCTTTTATGACAATCCCTTTTTGGGTGTAATAACCAAATTTTATTGTATCGCCAACAATGACTTTACCCTTGTCCGGCACATCTTTATTTGTAATAATATTGAGAAAAGTAGACTTGCCAGTACCATTTTTCCCAATAATGCCAATACGTTCTCCTTTTTGAAAATTGTAATTGAACTTGTCTAGAATAAGCTTGTCAGGATAGGATTTATAAACATTATGGAGTTCCATGATTTTACTGCCCATGCGCTCCATGTTGATTTCTAACTGAATCTCATGGTCCTTTCTACGCTGGCTTGCCTTTTCTTTAATAGCATGAAAATCGTCTATTCTAGATTTAGATTTTGTGGTTCTAGCCTTGGGTTGCTTCCGCATCCAACTGAGTTCTTTTTTAAAAAGAAGTTTGGATTTATGGTGTTCAACTGCCTCTTGCTCTATACGTGCTTCTTTCTTTTCTAAATAATAGGAGTAATTCCCTTTATACGGATATAATTTACCATTATCCAGCTCAATGATTTCATTGCAAACCCTTTCCAAGAAATAACGGTCGTGTGTTACCATAAAAAGAGTCATGTTCTCTTTGGCAAAATATTGTTCCAACCATTCTATCATTTCCAGATCCAAGTGGTTGGTAGGCTCATCCAATATCAATAAATCTGGTTTGTTGATGAGAGCATTGGCAAGTGATAACCTCTTTTTTTGCCCCCCGGATAATAACCCGACCTTTACAGTAAGATCTTCCAGTTTTAATTTAAATAAAATTTGCTTGTACTGGGTTTCAAAATCCCATGCGGCTAAGCGTTCCATATCCTCAAAAGCTTTTTGATAGGCTTCTTCATTCTCTGGATGTTCCAACGCATGTTCATAGTCAGAAATTGCTTTTAGAACCTCATTACCAGAATCTAAAATGGTCTGTTCTATGGTAAGTTCAGGATTAAGTTCAGGATCTTGATCCAAGTAAGATGTTTTAATGCCTTTTCTATAATTGACCTTGCCATCATCAGACGTATCTCTTCCTGATAAAATATTAAGAATGGATGTTTTTCCTGTGCCATTTTTGGCAATCAGAGCTATTTTTTGACCTTTGTTAATGCCAAAGGAAAGGTTTTTAAATAAAACCAGTTCGCCATAAGATTTGGCAATATTTTCTACAGTAAGAAGATTCATTCAGTTTTGTGGATTAGACCAATTCGCCTTTTTTAAAGCTTGGTGCAAAAATAGATATCTTATTCCCAATGCAAGCAAAATGGGGATAATAAGAGGAGAAAAGATTTGTACACCCAATAACCATAGAATCAAGGTAAGTAGTAGCAGACCCCATAAAACCCACAAATACTTACCAAACCAATTTGGTAATACATTATTTCTTGCGATTAGAAATGTAACAACTAGGTTTGGGGCAAAAGCCCAAAGGATATTGAAATTGTCAGCTGTGGCAGAATGGTCTGTGAAGAACCATAGAAAAATAATGACATGTCCAATTATACCTGTTATAAAGAATAAGAAGAAATCCAAGACTCGGCTTCTAACTTTATTTTTGTAATCTATATAGGTAATGAGAATCACAAACAAGGAGAATAATAACAACCAAAATAGAGGGGAAGCTAAAAAATAGGTTTCATTATTTTTTTCTTCAATATCTAAAATTGTTCGTTCTCGCTGTACTATTGGTTTGCCATTAAAATCAGTATTGGCCAACTGTTTCATTACATAGTAGGGAAGATACATGTGTTCTCTTGGCGTTGCTTTTTTGTCTATAACAGAGCCCAAGGCCAGATCTATCCCAAACGCAGCCCAAGTGTCAGTTTTTACATTTTGATGGATAAGTTCTCGGAAAGTATACTGTTCTTCTATATGATTTTCTTTAAACACCACTTTGTCACCATATACTTGCTCTAGAATATCCCTTTTCTTGGTTGAACAATTGTTAAAGAAAAAATCATATTTATAATCCCTGTTTTCAGGTAGGTAATTATGTTCTAAAAATTGAAAAAGCTCATTTTTTTCGACTAGGGAAAGGCTCAATATTTGCTCTTTTACCCATCTTTTTTCTAGCTCATAGGAGTATAAAAAATTCTCAAAGCGAGAACGACTTAAGGAGTATAGTAATTTTCCCCTAGCAAATTTGGAATAGAAATTAGGGGTGTTAAAATCAAAAGTTCCGTAATTATACACCACATCTATCCCTAGAACCGAGTCCTGTACCCTAAAGGCACTATGCCCAAAAGAGGAGTATAGTTCTTCCCCAGAACCACAGGTGATAACACTTATGTAAGATTTTTTGGATAATTCTGGAGTTTGTGAAAACGCTGTTCCTATTATAAAAAACAGGAATAAGGGGAAAAGAAGTCGTTGTCTCATTATGATGTGTTGCTAAACAAATATCCAAATAAATTTCTTAGGGATATGCTCAATAGGCTGTTTCCAATAAAAATTTATGTTATTTTTGGGAAAACCCACCGTATGAAAAAGCATATCCCCAATATTATTACAATGCTCAATGTTTTTTGTGGCAGTATAGCTGCTGTGTTTGCTGTATTGAACCAATTGGAACTTGCTGCACTTTTTTTCTCATTTGGAGTTTTATTTGATTTTTTTGATGGCTTGGCCGCACGTGCACTGAATGTGCAGAGTGAATTGGGATTGCAGTTAGATTCTTTGGCAGATGTAATTACAAGTGGATTGGTGCCTGGGATTGTTATGTTTCAATTGTTGAACATGTCCATAGGTGGCGGTTGGAACTATATGGGAATTGATAAAGCAGTAAATTGGATGGGGCTGGAAGTAACTCCATTGGCATTTTTAGGGTTCTTGATTACTATGGCATCTGCATACCGATTGGCAAAATTTAATTTGGATGAAAACCAAGCATCTTCTTTTATTGGTTTGCCCACACCGGCCAATGCTTTGTTGATAATTTCTCTTCCCTTAATATTATTATACCATAACAATGATTTATTGAACAGTATTATTCTAAACCCTTGGTTTTTGATTGGCACAACATTGTTAAGTTGTTATTTGTTGAATTCCAAAATTGAACTTTTTGCCCTTAAATTTAAGAATTGGAGCTTTAAGGATAATTCACTGCGATACACATTTATTATTGTAAGCCTAGTACTTCTGGGAACTATGAAATTTTTAGCTATACCCGTAATTATAACTTTTTATATCTTGAGTTCCATAGTAAATAATTTTGGAACCATTAAGGCGTAGAATAGTTTAAAGCTGCTCACAGATGTTATAAAGTTTAATTTAAAATGATAAGACCTTATATATTAGCGGAAACCAACTGGAAACACCTTAAAGACGAGGAGTTTGAACTGGCAATTTTGCCTTGGGGAGCAACGGAAGCACATAATTATCATTTGCCATATGCCACGGATAATATTGAGGGAGATGCAATTGCGGCAGAATCTGCAAGAATAGCTTGGGAGAAAGGTGCAAAAGTAATTGTTTTACCAGTTATTCCGTTTGGGGTGAATTCTGGACAATCAGATATTTATTTGGACATAAATTTAAATCCAAGTACCCAATTTGCCATCTTGAGTGATATTATTGAAGTATTGAACAGGCAAGGAGTTTATAAATTAATGATTCTCAATAGCCACGGAGGCAATAATTGGAAATCTATGGTTAGGGAGCTAGGATTAAAATTTCCAAAAATGTTCATTTGTGTTACAGATTGGTTTAAATCATTGGACAAAAGTCTTTATTTTGATTACTCTGGTGATCATGCTGATGAAATGGAAACCAGTCTTGTTCTATATTTAGAACCAGGATTGGTTTTGCCTAAAAAAGAATGGGGCAACGGAAATGAAAAGATAAATAAAATCAAGGCATTTTCTGAGCCTTGGGCTTGGACAGAAAGACCTTGGTCTCAAATAAGTGAAGACACTGGAGTGGGCAATCCCATGGAATCATCAGTAGAAAAAGGAAAACGTTTCTTTAATGCTGTTTGTGAAAAAATGGCAGCTCTATTGTTTGATGTTTCAAAAGCGAATATTGATGATCTTTATAAATAGAATTTAGTTCAATTATAGATTAAAACCATGTTCTAAAAATCCAACTTCTTTTTACGCAATTCAAAATTTTGACCCAAATATACCTTACGAACCATTTCATCGGCTGCCAATTCTTCGGGTACACCAGATTTTAGAATTCCGCCTTCAAACATAAGATAGGAGCGTTCCGTAATGGCCAAGGTTTCTTGTACGTTATGATCGGTAATAAGAATGCCTATGTTCTTGCTTTTTAGTTGTGCCACAATACGTTGAATATCCTCCACGGCAACTGGATCAACCCCAGCAAAGGGTTCGTCCAAAAGAATAAAATTTGGGGATGTGGCCAAAGCTCTGGCAATTTCTGTACGTCTACGTTCACCACCAGAAAGCAAATCCCCACGGCTTTTTCTAATATGCCCAAGACCAAATTCTTCAAGGAGCGATTCCATTTTCATGTGTTGCTCTTTCTTACTGAGCTTGGTCAGTTGTAAGACACTAAGAATATTCTTTTCTATGCTCAATTTTCTAAAGACAGAAGCTTCTTGGGCTAAATATCCTATACCGTGTTGTGCTCTTTTATACATTGGAAAGTTGGTGATTTCCATGTCATTCAAAAAAATCTTTCCCCCATTGGGTTTTACCAACCCAACAATCATATAAAATGATGTTGTTTTTCCTGCGCCATTAGGGCCAAGTAGTCCTACGATTTCGCCTTGATTCACTTCAAGAGAAATACCATTTACTACTTTTCGACCTCGATAGGCCTTCATTATATTTTCTGCTCTAAGCTTCATCTTTTTATTTGTTGGCTTTCAAAACTAAACCATATATTTTTTAACGAAAAAGAATTACAAAATTTTTAACCTTGTTTTTTAATTAGCGTTTTGTAAGTGTTTTTTTAGCTTTCTTCGCTTCACTTTTTAAAACACGTTTCGATATATAAATGCTAATTTGGTATAAAACCAGTATTGGTAATGCAACTAATATTTGACTTACAACATCTGGAGGAGTTACCACAGCGGAAAGAATTAGCACAACAACCAAGGAAATTTTTCGATATTTTTTTAATATTTCAGGGGTAACTAGTCCCACTTTAGTTAAAAAATAAACAATAATAGGAAGTTCGAAAATTAAACCGCAAGCAATTACAGAAGTCCTAATAGTTGAAGTAAAAGACGTTAAATCAATATTGTTACCTACTTGGCCACTTACCGTAAAAGTACCCAAGAAATTAATAGATAAAGGTGCTACTAAATAATAACCAAACAATGCGCCACTAAAAAATAATAGGGAAGCGCTAAAAATAAAGCCTTTGGAGTGTTTTCTTTCACTAGGGTGTAATCCTGGGCTTATAAATTTCCACATTTCATAAAGCAAATAAGGGAATCCCACAATAAATCCAACCCAAATAGATGTCCAAATAAAAGCAGAAAATTGCCCTGACATTTCACGATTTATAATAATAAAGGGTAATTCATCAGCGCAAAAGTCAGAATCGATACCCATAGAAGTTCCAATTTTACATAAAAACCTATAGGTAGGGAAGTCCATACTTTTTGGACCGAAAAGAACAGTGTCGAAAATAAAATCGCTCATTAACATGGCGGCACTTGAAATAATAACAATAGCTGTCACAGAACGTATTAAATGCCATCTTAATTCTTCCAAATGATCCAAAAAAGACATTTCATCTGGGTTTGTATCTTTAGTTTTTGCCATTATAAAATACCTTCATTTATTAAGTTGTGAATATGGACAACACCAATATATTCATTGTTTTCCATAGCCAATAGTTGTGTTATTCCTTTTTCTTGCATTAATTCCAATGCTTTTACAGCAAGTATATCTGCATTTATGGTTTTTGGGTTTTTTGTCATAATATCTTTGGCAGATAGGCCACTTATATTATCATGTTTGTTCAACATTCTACGAATGTCCCCATCAGTGATTACACCAATTATTTTATTGTTCTGCATTACAGCTGTTACTCCCAACATTTTTTTAGAGATTTCTATAATCACCTCCTTTACTTGGGCAGTAATATCTACTTTGGGAATCATGTTGTTTGCAACAATATCCTTTACAGATAGGTATAATTTTTTTCCTAAAGCTCCGCCAGGATGATACTGTGCAAAATCTTTACTATTAAAACCTTTTAATTCTAAAAGACAAATTGCAAGGGCATCCCCCATTACCATTTGTGCAGTAGTGCTAGTTGTTGGTGCAAGTCCATTTGGGCAAGCCTCCTTTTTAATATAGGTGTTTAATGTGAAATCTGCCTGTTTGGCTAGATAAGAATCCATGCTTCCTGTCATGGAAATCAATTTATTTTCACTTCTTTTAATTAAGGGGACAAGGGCTTTTATTTCTGCGGTATTGCCACTTTTAGAGATGCATATAACAACATCGTTCTTTTGTATGATTCCTAAATCACCATGAATGGCATCTGCAGCGTGCATAAAAATTGCAGGAGTACCTGTAGAGTTTAGCGTGGCCACAATTTTAGAAGCAATAATAGCACTTTTGCCCACTCCAGTGACAATGACTCTGCTATTTGAGGTTAAAATACAATTTACAGCTTTAGCAAATTCATCATTTAATAGAGAAGTCAAATTATGAATGGCTTCCCCTTCTATTTCTATGGTTTTCTTTGCTATGTCCAGTATAGCTTGAGTATTGCTCAAAGTAATTCTTGAATTATGTGGTTGAGTTTCTAAAAGAATGTATTATATTTAAATAACAAAATTACATAAACTTATTTTATGGGGTGTTTTTATATTATGTTAAAAAAATTAACATATTTATTCTTTAAATGCTGAAAAAGTATTATCTTAAGAACGTTAAGTTTTAGTCAACCACTGACCAAGAAATTGATTATAAATATTAAAATAAAATATTAGTTTGAATAAAATTGATATACATGCATCGCTGAAAAAATATTTTGGGTTTTCAACTTTCAAAGGCCTTCAAGAAGATGTAATTAACAACATAATCCACGGCAATGATACTTTTGTGATTATGCCCACGGGAGGGGGGAAGTCACTTTGTTTTCAGCTTCCAGCGCTAATGCAAGAGGGTACAGCTATTGTGGTTTCCCCATTAATTGCTTTAATGAAAAATCAGGTAGATGCGCTTCGTGGCGTGTCTTCAGAATATGGCGTGGCTCATGTGTTAAATTCTTCATTGACCAAAACAGAAGTTAAAACAGTAAAGGAAGATATTACAAGAGGTGTAACCAAATTGTTGTACGTGGCTCCTGAGTCTTTGACCAAGGAAGAGAATGTGGAATTCCTTAGAACCATAAAAGTTTCTTTTGTAGCTATTGATGAAGCCCATTGTATTTCTGAATGGGGTCATGATTTTAGACCAGAGTACAGGAATTTAAAATCAATTATAAGTCGTTTGGGAGATAATATTCCCATTATTGGGCTTACGGCAACAGCTACTGAAAAAGTTCAGGAAGATATTATTAAGAATTTGGGTATTGTTGGAGCCAAAGTTTTTAAAGCTTCATTTAATAGACCAAATCTTTTTTATGAAGTACGACCAAAAACCCAAAATGTAGACGCGGATATTATACGTTTTGTAAAACAGAATGAAGGTAAGTCTGGTATAATCTATTGTTTAAGTAGAAAAAAGGTAGAGGAGTTAGCTCAGGTTTTGCAGGTGAACGGTGTTAGTGCTGTTCCTTATCATGCAGGTTTTGATGCAAAAACAAGATCCAAGTATCAGGATATGTTTTTAATGGAAGATGTGGATGTGGTCGTAGCTACAATTGCCTTTGGAATGGGAATAGACAAACCTGATGTCCGTTTTGTTATTCATCATGATATTCCTAAAAGTATAGAGAGTTACTATCAAGAAACAGGTAGAGCTGGTAGAGATGATGGGGAAGGGCATTGTCTTGCTTTTTATTCTTATAAAGACATAGAGAAGTTGGAGAAATTCATGTCTGGGAAACCTGTGGCAGAACAAGAAATTGGAAATGCACTACTACAAGAAATAGTGGCTTTTGCAGAAACCTCAATGTCTAGAAGAAAATTCATTCTTCATTATTTTGGTGAGGAGTTTGATGAAGTGAATGGTGCCGGTGCTGGTATGGATGATAATACCAAAAACCCAAAACCAAGAGAGGAAGCCAAAGATAATGTGGTGAAACTCATTTCAGTGGTAAAGGGAACTAAGGAGAAGTTTAAATCTAAAGAAATAGTAAAAACTTTGGAAGGCAGTGTAAATGCCCTTATTTCATCTCATAAGACAAATGAAAAAGAATTTTTTGGTATAGGTTCTGACAAGCTTGGAAATTATTGGATGGCTTTGATACGACAAACCTTGGTTGCTGGTCTAATACGAAAAGAAATAGAGCAGTATGGTATTTTACACCTTACTCCAATGGGTAATGAATATCTTGAAAACCCTATTTCGTTCATGATGACTATGGATCATGTGTATAATAAGGAGAACGATGATGCCATAGTAAGTGCCGCTAAATCTGGTGGAGGTGTAGCTGATGAAAAGTTGTTACGCTTGTTGAAGAGTCTAAGAAAAAGAGAAGCGAATAAATTAGGAGTACCACCATTTGTGATTTTTCAAGACCCATCCTTGGACGATATGTCCCTTAAGTATCCTATTTCTATACTAGAATTAATTAATGTTCATGGTGTTGGTGAAGGAAAAGCTAAAAAGTATGGAAAAGCATTTATAGAATTAATCGCCGCTTATGTAGAGGAAAATGATGTCTATAGACCAGATGATTTGGTGGTTAAGAGTACGGGTGCCAATTCTGCATTAAAACTATATATCATACAAAATGTAGATAGAAAATTGCCTTTGAGTGATATAGCAGCTGCAAAAGGATTGGAGTTGGACGCTTTGGTGAAAGCCATGGAACAAATAGTGTTTAGTGGCACAAAATTAAATATAGGGTATTGGATCGATGAAATTTTGGATGAAGACCAACAAGAAGAAATCCACGAATATTTTTTAGAAGCTGAAAATGATACTATAGAAGATGCTATGGAGGAGTTTGATGGGGATTATGAAGAAGAAGAACTTAGAATGTATCGTTTAAAGTTTATGAGCGAAGTCGCCAATTAATAAATAGTTTTGAAATAGAAAAAGCCACCATTAGGTGGGCTTTTTCTATTTCAAAACTATTTAGACCATATAATAATGGTTTCACTCAAAACTCCCTGAAGATATCATGGCAATTATGACACCAAAATATAGGATAAAGAAGAGCAACATAACAAGTGATAATCCTAATCCTACGTAGGATAGTATTCTACCAGTTTTTACATTTTCAAAACCAGAATAGGTTTCCGGACTTTCTTTATATATTCTTTCGGCACTCTTTGCTTTAGACAGCCCAATAATGCTGAATATTATTGCAAATGGTCCGCAGCAAATAAAGGATCCTACGATAGAAATAATCCCCATGGTCAAAACTGTACTTGCTCCAGGTAAAGGTTGTTGTTCCATATATTATTAGTCTTGCATTTCTTGAATTTGTTCCATGTATTGCTCCATCATTTCATCATACATTCCCGTAGATTTGGCATAGAAATAGAATGCCACAATCAATACACTAAGAACCAATCCGATAATTGCAATTGTTTTAGCTGTTTTAAGTTGCCCAAAATTGGAATAGTTCTCAGGATTTTCTTTATAAAGCTTTTCGTCCTTATTTGTTAAAAAAAGAGCTATTCCAGAAAAAAGAACGCCTCCAAAGCCAGAAGTACAGCAGCAACCAATGAATGATATTATTCCTAAAACAAGGGCAATGGTCACGTTAGGTAATTTTTGTTGTTCCATAATTAATTAAGTTTTATTAAATAAATTTTAAAATATAGTTGGTTAATATTAAGACAAGACTTGATACACTTAAGCCAATTATTATTTTATTGGCATGTTTAACATTGAAAAAGTTATTTATCAAAAGAAAACTAAACAGCAATATAAGGGTATAAATGGCTGGATACATTTTAAATGCATCCACAAAGTCTCCTTTTAACAAGAAAGCCATAGATCGTTGCATGCCACAACCAGGGCACTCAATCCCAAATATTTTTTTATTGAGACAAGGAATCATAAACTTTTCAGATACCGCCAATAAAGCAAACAACTGTAATTTCACTACACTAGTATTCTTAGACCGAAAAATACCATTATTTTTGTGGGTATGAAAAGAAAAAGCACCATTTATTTTATCCTAATTGTATTCGGAGCTTTGATTATGGGTTTTGGAAAACACCTTGTACAAAAAGAATATGCACTTTCTGTTGGAATTGTTTTTTTAATGTTTGGTATCTATAAAACTACCCAAACTTGGTCCAGTGAAAACTCCAAAAATGAATCTGATGAAAATGAATCAATTTAAAGTTGGAGATAGGGTAGAGGTGATTGACGATACTACTGTTGGTATTGTTGTGAGCGTTGGTGAAAATATTATAGGTGTTGAAACTGAAGATGGATTTCTAATGAATTTCAAGGCTTTTGAGTTGGTGGTAACTTCAGGCGAAACAACTATATCAGTTACCAATTATGAAGTGGCTCAAGTAAAAAAAGAAAAAGAAGCTGCAAAAAAACCGAAATACCAAACGGTAAAACCTAAAGAGCGCAATATTCCTAAAATGGAAGTGGATCTGCACATTCATCAGCTAGTGAAATTCAGTAAAGGATTGAGTAACTATGAAATACTCAATATGCAATTAGAAACAGCCAAGCGTCAATTGGAATTTGCTATTCGCAAACGAATTCAAAAAGTAGTTTTTATCCATGGAGTTGGGGAAGGTATACTAAAAGAAGAACTCAACTATCTTTTTAAAAGATATGAGAATGTAAAATATTATGATGCTGATTACCAAAAATATGGCATGGGAGCCACAGAGGTATATATTTATCAGAATGGCTAGTTGTCTATTTTGGTAGTGACCGTGCCAAAATCACTGATTCTTAAATCTGTTATACGACTACCATCTTTGGTAACTAAAGATGTTTTACTTAACTGTATGTTGTGTATGTAAGATTCTCCATCTTCTCCTAAAATAGTGGTGATTAACACTTCACCACCTTGAGCTTCAATTTCATTTGCTACGACCGGTTCGGTCAATGGAATTTCATTGCAGAAGTAATCTTTAGATACCTTATCCGTAAAAATGCGATATGTTATTTTTGATTTACCTGGAACAGTACTGGTAATTGTTCCATCAGAAACTTCATTTTTAAGAAGTCCACTTTGAAGATTCAATATTAAAGCTTCATCATCATTTATTTTAAAAAAAATTCTTGTGTCCAAAGATATAGTTTCACAATACTGAATTGAGCTTTCGTCAAAATCTAAAACTTCAATTTGTAAGTCTCCATCATCACATGATATTATTGAAAACATCAGACAAAGTGCAAGAATTTTTTTCATACTTCAAATTTAAAGCAAATATTGGGGATATTCCTATAAGTTTAGTTTCATTTTAGCTAGAAATTAACTTTATTTAAAGTAATTTTGGACAGTTTTAATTCAATTACTACAATGAGAAAAGTCTATCTAGACAACGCAGCAACCACCCAAATTAGGGGAGAAGTTCTTGTGAAAATGCAGGATGCATTAGCTAATTTTTATGGAAACCCATCTTCTACACATAGTTTTGGAAGGTCTGCAAAAACTGCAATTGAAAAGACAAGGAAAACTATAGCCAAGTATATAAATGCGCATCCTTCTGAAATTATATTTACTTCTGGCGGTACAGAGGCTGACAATATGATTTTAAAAGGAGCAGTTAGGGATTTAGGTGTAACGACTATAATTACTTCTAAAATTGAGCATCATGCTGTATTGCATACAGTTGAAGAATTAACAAAAGAACATGGAATAGTATTACTTTTTGTGGATTTAGATGGTTTTGGAAACCCTATACTTTCTCATTTAGAAGACTTGTTGAAACAAGACGGCACTAAAAAATTAGTAAGCCTTATGCATGTGAACAATGAGATTGGAAATAAAATTGATATAAAAACCATTGGAAGCCTTTGCAAGGAAAACAATGCGCTTTTTCATTCAGATACTGTGCAGTCGGTTGGTCATTATCAATGGGATGTGCAAGCTTTGAATATTGATTTTTTAACTGCTGCTGCACATAAGTTTCATGGGCCAAAAGGTATAGGTTTTGCATATATTAAAAGAAACATTGGGCTAAGACCTATGATTTTTGGAGGAGCGCAAGAACGTGGATTTAGAGCAGGAACAGAAGCTTTTCATAATATTGTAGGTTTAGAAGAAGCATTTGTTACAGCATATGATAATTTGGAGCAGGAGAAACCCTATGTAGAAGGTTTGAAGATTTATTTTATAGAGAAAATAAAATCAGAATTACCAGAAGTTAAGTTCAATGGACATTCTGGTGATATGCAAAAAAGCACCTATACTTTGGTGAATGTCTGTTTACCTTTTAGTCCTGAAAAGTCCTTAATGCTACTTTTTCATTTAGATATTAAAGGAATAGCTTGTTCCAAGGGAAGTGCTTGCCAATCTGGAAGTGATAAAGGTTCCCATGTGCTTACAGAAGTTTTATCTGATGAGGATATAAAAAAACCATCCCTTCGTTTTTCATTCTCCAAGTACAATACTAAAGAAGAGTTGGATTATGTGATTGGTGTTTTAAAGGAATTCTCAGAAAATTAATTTTTCTTTCGGTCTCTGGGTCTTTCTTTTTCGTAGGGGAATTTTTTTGTGGCTTTTTTCATCATGCCATCAATTAGGGATGTGGTGTTTTTTCCTGACTTTTTATTGATTTCTTTTTCATACTTCCAAAGCAGTTTTCCAGTATCACCATCACTTATTTTTATACCGATTCTACCATAATTTGCTACACCTAAGATATAGTCAACAAAGTTCATTTCTGTAGTAACCCCTTCAGAAAGTAAAATATTGAGGTTTAAATTTCCACTGATAATGCCATCAACCCCTAAAATTTTTGAAAGTTGTTTTACAGTATAAATATCTAAATTTTGGTAACTGATGTTGTTCTGGGCAAGTATAGCGTTGGTGTTTTTTATATTCTGAAACTCCACGGAAAATTTCTTCTTTTTCTTTCTTATGGAGAAATAGGTCTCAAAAGCATTTTGGACTGCATATCCTTCTTTTTCTTCCAATGCTTTAAGTCTGCTTTTAGGTATTTTTTCTTTTAAATCCAGATTAGTGAGAAATGGAATAATGGACAAAACTTTATGGTTTTTACTTAAATCATCAAAATGCCCACTTTCATAAATATTTTTTTGTGCATGAAGGCTCATGGTACTTATGAATAGTATGGACAATAAAATTTTTTTCATATCAAGATGCTAAAATCGCATATTTAATTTTAAGTTCAGAACCCTAGTTGTCATAAAATTGGGGATGGCAAATTGTTGTTTGCTCTCCACATCTCTAACCCAAGTATTGGTTATGGAATTTTGATTGTTGAACATATTAAAAATTTCAAACCCTATGCTCAGTTCTTTAAAACCATGTAACCAATGATTTTCTGGATACGTATTGTTTGTGTTTACAAAAATATGGGAAATTCCTAAATCTACCCTCTTATAATCCCTTAATTTGCTTTGAAAAATATAAGGGTCTGTGTAACTGGGTGAACCTCCTGGCAATCCTGTATTGTAAACCATGTTTAGGTACATTTTTAAGTTGGGTATACTTGGAATATAATCTTGAAAAAGAACACCAAATTTTATACGCTGATCAGTTGGTCTGGCAATGTACCCTCTGTCGTTTATACTCTCTTCTGTCTTTAAATAGCCTAAACTTACCCATGATTCTGTCCCTGGTACAAACGCCCCATTTAACCTAACTTCCACCCCGTAAGCATAAGCTTTGCTATTGTTGTTGGCAGCATAGCGTATTCTTACATCTTCTAATGTGTAAGAGTTTACATTGCTCAGTTTTTTGTAATAGGTCTCACTTACCAGTTTAAAAGGTCTGTCCCAAAGAATAAGACTATATTCGTTTCCTAAAACATAGTGAACTGATCTCTGTGCTTTTACATTTGGTCTTACCGTACCGTTAACATCTCTTAATTCTCTATAAAATGGTGGTTGGTGATACATTCCTGCTGAAAACCTAAAAAGCATGTCTTTTCCCCAATCTGGTTTTATGGAAAATTGGGCTCTGGGGCTAAAAACGGTATGGGAAGTTTTTGCAACATTTACCCCACTTATGGACCAATGTTGCGATCTAATACCAATATTGTAATAAATATCATGGTCTTTCCATTGGGTTTGTATGCCATATTGAACAAATCCAGAGAATCTACTGGTTTTTACAAAATTTTGCGACTGCACCCCTTCAAAAGGGATAATAGGTGCTTCAAAAGGTGCTTCTGGTTCATTATTGATGAAATCTGGATTTGGGGGTCTGATGGAAAATCCCGCAGAATCAATAAATTCAAATTCCCTTAATTGATCACGAATATCTTCATGGGTATATTTTACGCCCCATTCCAATGTTTTTTTTTCTTTAGAATGGATTCCTTTGTGTGAAATATTGAAAATAAGGGCATCCAAATCATTCCTTGCCCTGTTAAATTGGGAGCCAATACCTTTTGATGAAGTCACTTCGCCTAAATCTTCACTGCCCAGATCTGTATTTATCTCTCCCAATTCATATTGGGCAATAATATCTGAATATTCCTCTTCTGTAGTATGGTACAGTGAAGCAATCAGTTTTAACGTGGTATTGTCATTTAAAAAATAATTGCCTTTAAGAGCGCCAAGTACAGTGTTGAATTTGTTATTCTCTTGCCCCTCATAAAAAACCAATAATGCTCTTGGTTCATTAAAAGTGCCAAAATTTGTCTGCCTGGTCAAAGGTTTATTTTGGTAATGGTTGAGCGCAATATTCCCTAAAAAGTTCAAATGAAATTTATTGGAAAATCGATAAGTCAAAAAACTTTGAAAATCTACAAAGGTTGGATTAAAATTGGTTTTGGTTTGTTGACTATTGACAAACAGGCTATTGTCTCTGTAGCGTACTCCAGAAATGCTGGAAAACCGTTTGTTCTTATTGATGGTTTCCAAGGTGGCATTTGCACCCAATAAACTGGCATTAAACTGTAAACCAAAGGAAACTGGGGTTTTATAGGTGATGTCCAATACGGATGATAGTTTATCTCCATATTTAGCCTGAAACCCACCAGAAGAAAAAGCTAAATTCTGCACCATATTGCTATTTACAAAACCTAATCCTTCTTGTTGACCAGAACGTATTAGAAATGGACGATATACTTCAATTTCATTCACGTATACCAGATTTTCATCATAATTGCCTCCACGGACTGCATATTGGGTGCTCAATTCATTATTAGAGGATACGCCGGGCAACAATTTTAGAATATTCTCTACACCTGCATTGGCTCCAGGTATATGCCTTACAAGTTGTGGAGAAATATTAGTAATGCCCTTCACACTTTTTTTGCCTTCGGGAGTTACAACAACACCATCTATTTGTATTACATCAGTTTTCATGATGGGGTTAAACTCAAAGGTTTCATTAGTGTTGAGGATAATGTTTTCCAGTACTACATTTTTATGCCCAATATGGGAAAAGGTAATGGTAGTTTTGGTGTCGGAAATAAGTTGTAATAAATAGTAACCGTCTGTATCTGTAGAAACACCATTGGTATCAGTTGTAATATTTACATTGGACAAGGGATAGTTGTTCTCATCCAAAACCACTCCAGCAATAGTTGCTGTCTGCGCATTAGCAATGCCCAAACAACAAAAGAAAAGAACAATAGAAATAAGTTTAAAACACTTCAAAGGTTTATTTTCTGAAAAATGTACTGGTAAAGGTACTGGAATTACCTACATTATCTGTAACGACCACTTTTAGGGTACATTGCTTTTTGTCCAGAATTTTGTCATCAAAATTATAGGTCAGGGTTTTGGTCTTAGGTTCATACTCCATTAAAATCCATTCCCCGTTCAATGTGGCAGAATAGGTGTCAATTCCGCTGAGGTCATCAGAAATTCTAACTCCCAAATATCTATAATTGTTCAGCCATTGCTTTTCCTTAAAATTCTTGGAACTAATCTTTGGGGCAATAGAGTCTTTTGCTAAAGTATACGTGCCCAAGCTTCTGGTGCGGGCTGTAAAGGTTGTTCCTCTTTTATAAGTTGATGTATAATTAGGCTTCTTTTTACTGTTTAATCGTGCTATAAAAAGTTGCTTGCGCTCTTCAGTAGAATATTTAGAAGTATCAAAAGTTATGGTAAAGTTTCTATGAGCTGGCACTTGGTTGTTGTGAATAGTGACAGTGTCGCTGTCTTTTTTTATATCAATATAGAAATCTTCATAAAAAGTATTGGCAGGAAAATACACCTGTGCTGCTTCTAAATTATAAGTATTGGGTTTTTTTGCAATAAGATAATTACCTGTCTTTTTATCCTTCTTTTCAATTTTGGTTTTTTGCCATTTTCCTTCAACTGGGATGATTACTTTGGTAGTGTTTCCTTTTATATCGGTAATCAATATTTCAACATTGTAACTCAAACCATTTTTAACTGTGATTTTCCCATCATTGTACAATGTATTATAGATGCCCAACTTATTTCCAGAAACTTTAAAACACTGTTGTATGCGTTGTTTGTGTTTTCCAAAATGGGCATAATCTATAAAAGTGTTTATATATCTGGTTTCAGTAAAGGAAAAAGTTTCAAAATCATAATCGGTATATGTCTTTCCGTTGACCAATTGCTTTACGGCATAGACTCCATTTTTATTAGCAGCAAGATCTTGCCTGTCAAACGCATTAAAGCCAAAACCTATGGTGCCTGTTGCATAGATTTTATCTGCCAAGAAAGATCCGTCTACTTGCTTTGTGAAATTAATTTGTACTTTCTCTTTACTTTGATTTAATTGAGAACCATCAGATAGTGGATAGCCAAAAAGGCTCATTAAGGATGGGTTTGTGGCATCTCTGACCTCTAGGCCATAAAGAAGTGGGTTTGTTGGTTTTTCAGTAATACTACTTCGTATTTCAAAATGAAGGTGTGGCCCAGAAGAACCTCCAGAATTACCAGAATAAGCCATTATATCTCCTTTCCCTACTTTAAGTTCCCCAAAATTTGGAAACACTTCAATTTCATAGGATTTTTTCTGATACTGAACTTTTCTGATATACTCTTCTATTTGTGGAGAAAATTTTTGAAGATGCGCATACACAGAAGTATACCCATTTGGATGCGCAACATACAAGGCTTTTCCATAACCCCAAAGAGAAATTTTTATTCTAGTGACTGTACCGTTACTAATGGCATAAACAGGCAGGCCTTGTCGTTGTTGAGTTTTAATGTCTATACCAGAATGAAAGTGGTTGGAGCGTAATTCACCAAAAGTACCGGCCAATACCAAAGGAATATCCAATGGAGGTCTAAAAATATCTTGTGGATATTTTTTTTGGGCTTGTATATAAGTGGAAAAAAGAAGAAGAAAAGCTAAAAGAAATATTCTCATAATCTAAATAAGTTGGTACGAAAGTAATTAAACCGATTCAATTGATACAAGCCTACCTTTGTTAAATGTACGAACCTAAGTTGATTATGCACCCATCAAGGAATTAAAGTATTACTTAAAGAATAATTGATAAAAGTATTGCTAAGTCGTTAGATGTATGTTAACTTTGTGTAAAACGCATTGCAGTTTGTAAATGAGTGAATTAGTTGATATTGTTGATTCTTTAGAGAATAAGATTAGTAAGTTATTGCATAAATTAGAGTTGCTTAACCAAACTAATATTAAACTAGAAGAAGAATTGGTCACTGTAAAAAAGGAGCATATAACAACTACAACTTCCATAAATGAGTGGGAAGAAAAGTATAATTCACTTAAAATGGCAAGCTCAATGCTGGGTAGTAATACAAATAAAACAGAAGCTCAGTATAAAATAAACGCATTAATCAGAGAGTTGGATCATTGTATTGCCCAGCTGGCTGAGTAAAGTAAATGCTTAAACGATAATATGGCCGAAAAGCTGAAAATAAAGCTTTCCATTGCAGATAGAGTATACCCTTTGACCATTGACCCTAGTCAAGAAGAAGGGTTGCGGAAAGCTGCAAAGAATATTGAACAATTGGCCAAGAAATTTGAGCAGAATTATGCTGTTAGGGACAAACAAGATGTGTTGGCCATGTGCGCACTCCAGTTTGCTTCTAAAATAGAGCAAAAAGGTATAGATCAAATGGAAGACACCAAAGATGTTACCGAACGCTTAAAGGCATTGGATGATATGATAAATACTAAGCTCAGTATTAAATAAGTTCTTTTAAATAAAATACAGTTACTGCCCACATTGGTAATTATTTTGACAGACTCAACACTAATTTGTTTAAAAAGGGTGAGTTTAGGTTGTAAAAGCAAGCCTTCTTGTAAAGGATCCTTGAGCAATCTGGTAGCCCTAAACCTGTTTATTGGAGTTTGTACAAAACTTCCATCAATGTGGGTTTTTTTATAACTAATTCTAACAAGTATGGACACTAACACAACATTAATTATAGCCGCTATCATAGGTTTGGCAATTGGATTTATAATTGCAAAATTTATGGAGAAGGGAAAAGCTTCCAAAACCATTTCTGCTGCAAAAAAAGAATCTACTTCTATTTTGAAAAGTGCAGCTATTGATGGTGAAAGCATTAAAAAGGATAAAATATTCCAAGCAAAAGAACGATTTTTAGAATTAAAATCGGAGCATGAAAAGGTAATCAATAATAAGGATAGGAAAATTGGAGAAGTAGAGAAACGTACTCGTGATAAAGAATCACAGGTAAGCAATGAGCTGTCTAAAAGTAAAAGACTCAATGAGCAGTTAGAGGGCAAAATAAAAGATGTAAACCATAGGAGTGAGTTCTATGAGAAGAAACAATCTGAACTTGAAAAACTACATAAAAGCCAAGTGCAACAATTAGAGGTTATCTCAGGTTTGTCTGCTGAAGATGCCAAAGGACAATTGTTGGAATCCTTAAAAGAAACCGCTAAGTCAGATGCCATGGCATATACTCAATCTGTAATGGAAGAGGCTAAATTAACAGCAGAGCAAGACGCAAGAAAAATAGTGATACAAACCATACAGCGTATTGGTACAGAAGAAGCAGTAGAGAATTGCGTTTCTGTATTCAATTTGGAGTCTGATGATGTCAAAGGTAGAATCATTGGCAGAGAGGGTAGAAATATTAGAGCATTGGAATCTGCCACAGGAGTAGAAATTATTGTGGATGATACACCAGAGGCAATTATCCTTTCTTGCTTTGATTCCGTTCGTAGAGAAGTAGCTAGATTGTCCCTTCATAAATTAGTTACGGATGGTAGAATACATCCTGCACGTATTGAAGAAATAGTCTTGAAAACTGAAAAACAGATTGAACAAGAAATTGTTGAGGTTGGTAAGCGTACCGTAATAGATTTGGGAATCCATGGGCTACATCCAGAATTGATTAGGGCAGTAGGACGAATGAAATACCGTTCTTCTTACGGACAAAATTTATTACAGCACTCTAGAGAGGTAGCTAAACTTTGTGGTGTTATGGCAGCAGAACTGGGATTAAACCCAAAAGTGGCCAAACGCGCAGGTCTGTTACATGATATTGGTAAAGTGCCCAATACAGAAGCAGAGGTAGAAACTCCACATGCTATTTTAGGAATGCAATGGGCAGAGAAATATGGCGAAAAACCAGATGTTTGTAACGCTATTGGTGCTCACCATGATGAAATAGAAATGAAAACCCTTATTTCTCCTATAGTACAGGTTTGTGATGCCATTAGCGGAGCTAGACCAGGAGCAAGAAGACAGGTACTGGATTCATATATACAGCGATTAAAAGATTTGGAAGATGTTGCCTTTGGTTTTGGTGGTGTACAAAAAGCCTATGCTATACAAGCAGGTAGAGAACTTAGAGTGATTGTGGAGAGTGAAAAAGTAAGCGATGATAAAGCGGCACAACTTTCTTTTGAAATTTCACAAAAGATACAAACGGACATGACATATCCTGGACAGGTAAAAGTGACTGTAATACGGGAGACCAGAGCTGTGAATGTAGCGAAATAATTATTTAAAAAAAATAGCCTTTAAAGGGCTAAAAATGAGAAACGAAAGGTTTTAGGAATTAAAGGAACATACAATGAAAAGAGTTTTGGTTACTTTGTTTTTTTAAGTGCTTTTGTTGCAAAAGCGCAGCAATATCCTGTGTGACAATCTCGGACTCTGAAGTACGGAAAATTACTTCTTCTATAGTTACAGGACAGGAATATGAGTTACAGATATTACTGCCTTCAGGTTATGAGAATAGTATAAAAAAGTACCCTGTAGTTTATTTAATTGATTCGCAATAGGATTTTCCTTTGGTAAAGTCTATCTATGGAGAACAATATTTTGACGGATTTATTCCTGAATTGATAGTTGTAGATGTTACTTGGGGAGGAGCTAGCCCTAACCCTGACTAGAGATTACACCTACTGATGTTGGAAGACAGATAGAAACAGGTGGCGCTGATAAGTTTCTGGATTCTATGAAAACGGAACTATTTCCTTTTATTGAAAGTAATTACAAAGCCAATAGTGAAAGAACCTTGATGGGTTGTTCACTGGGAGGCTTATTTATATACACTGTACACGCACACAGATATGTTTACTGGTTATGCTGTGGCAAGTCTTGCTGTTGGTTGGGACAATGTGGTGTTATCCAAACATGAAAAAACCTTTGCTGAAAAGAAATTGGCAAAACCTGTTCGTGTGTATATGACTGTAGGTGATGTAGAAAGAAGGCAATCAAATTATAAAAAATTTGCAGACGTTATGGAGTTGCCACTAATATAGACAAACTAAAGCTGTGAATGTAGCTTAATAATAGCTGATATTTATCATTTTATTTAACCCTATAAACAGTTAATTTCATTGACAGTTAACATAAAATTTTCAATGATGAAAAAGCGAGTCCCTATATCCAGAATAATGACCAAAGAATTGGTCACTTTAAGTACCCAAGATGATTTGGTAACTGCCGAAAAGCTGTTTAAAAGTAAAAACATACGACACATACCTATAGTGGAAGGTGATGCCATTTTGGGAATGCTCAGTTATACTGATTTATTGCGAATTAGTTTTGCTGATGCTGTTGGTGAAGATGAACAAAGTGTAGACTCTATGGTCTATAATTTGTTTGCTTTAGAGCAAGTAATGGTGAAAAATGTTACCAGTGTTTCACCAGAAACAACAATTAAAGAAGTAGCACAGTTTTTATCGGTAAGGGAGTTTCATGCACTTCCTGTGATTGAGAATGGTAAATTGGTAGGGATTGTCACTACTACAGATTTGATTAACTATTTGCTGGAGCAATATTAAATGAATTTATAGGTGTAATTGGCCTATGTATAACATTAAAAAGAAATAAAAGGAGGAATGAATTCATTCCTCCTTTTATTTCTTTTTTTTATAGACATTCTTTTTGGCCAGATCATTCTCAAACCAAGTGAACTTATCGGTATAGAATTTTTTAAAATCAGATACACTTAAATGGCCTGAGTGCGGAGCATAGTAGTGTGTTTCGCTTCTACTATCATTACGCCATACAAAAACATAAGATAAACGTAAACCTTCTGTTTTCATGACTTTTAACAAAGAGCCTGTCCACCAAGAAGTGTTGGGTATGGATTCTAATCCTGTTTCTGTGAAAGCGGCTAGTTTTTTATTTTTTTTGCATAATCTGATACTATTCTTAATTTTTTAATAGCAGTATCCAAATCATAACGATTACGACCCATATCTACCCATTCATCTCCAGGATAACGCTCCAAGTATTTCTCTTAGGTATCAAATTTATTGTCAGGAGAAAACGTCCATATAAAGTTGTGTACATCTTTTTCGTCTCTATAATAAGAAGCGGTAAACCTCCAGAGAGTCTTAAACTCATCCACAGTGCAGTGGGATGCTCCCCACCAAAACAAATCACCATCAAACTCATGATAAGGCTTAAAAATCATAGGTACGAGTTCCCCATTTTTTCCTCTACAACTATTTGCCCATTCAGCAATACCGTCTAAAATCTCTTTGTATTGGTCATGAGCGTCACCATTAGGGTACTATGGGAGTAGAAACAGAATCTTGCCAATAAAAACTTCCTAGACCAACGGGATTGTAAAAATGCCAAGCAACGGTAATAACACCACCTCTGTTATAGGCATCTTCTACCACTTTTTTAAGCTTGGTTTTGTATTCTTCAGGATTAAGTACCCGTAAAGCCACTAAAATCGACTCCAATCATCCCAGGGTGTGGCCTACAACCGATTTACATCTGAACAAATTTCATCACCATACCATCCGCGACCGTATTCTGTTGCGTGTTGGTGTGCAAATATGGTTCCCTTTCTTGGATTTTCTTTAGGCTTTTGAAAAGTTTTTTAGTTTCTCTTGTGGCATTATCATCCATTAATTTCCATTGGGAAATTCCTTTGATGCTCATAAAAACCAACATTAGAATTGATAGCGTGTACTTTAACTTCATTGTTTTGGTTGATAAACGAAGCTTAGGAAAGGGAACTATTCTTCTTCTGAAGAAGTAATTTCCTCAGCATCAGGCTCTTCTACTTCTTTATTAAGATCATTCTCCATAATATTTAGCTTCTTTAACTTGGCTTTCCAGGTTTCCAGTGCTTCTTTATGACTACTAAGTTTTTTGATTACTTCTTTTACCAAAGGGCTGTTTTCAGAGGCATTAGAGAAGAATTGCATGTTATTTTCTAACTGAAGGATTTCGTTTTTAGACTCTTCCATTTTTCGTCTAATAAAAGTTCTTTCATTAGAAATAGCTCTTTGATTATCTGCCTTTGCCAATTGCTGAATTTTATTTCCGTATTTTAAAAGCTCAGACTCTTGTCTGCTTATATCCAATTTTTTGAAAATAGCATCTAGAATTTTATTAAACTTACCATCAATGTTCTTTTTGTTAAAAGGAACTCTACCGTAGGTTTTCCACTCATTGATAAATTGTTTTATGGTAGTGAGGTTTCCTTCTCTATCATCACCAAGCTGAAAAGCCTTTAACCTATCCATGCAAGCGCTTTTCTTTTCAAAATTATCTTGTTCTTCTTTAAAGGCGCTATTCTTTTGGGAATGCAACCTATCAAAATAATGATTACAGGCATTTTTAAATTCATTCCAAATTTTATCAGAAAACTTTCTGGGCACATGCCCAATTTTCTTCCATTCACTTTGAATACGCTTCATTTCTAAAGTAGCTGTATTCCATTCGTCACTATCTTTTAAAGAAATAGCCAGTTCTAACAAGGCTCTTTTTTTATCTAGATTTTCTTGTTGATCCTTTTTTAAATTTTTGTAATAATTATTTTTATTTCTGTTAAAGGCCCTTACGGCTTCTTTAAAAGAAGCCCATGTTTTTTCATTTACTTTTTGGGGTACTTTGCCAGCTTTGAAAAAATCATCACGTAATGCTTCAATATTTTTTATTTGCTGTTGTAATGCCTTGTGGTTGGTAGAAACATTGGATGCTATGCCATTAATGGCTTCTATGATTTCATGTTTCTTTACTAGGTTAACCTCATAAGATTTTTCCAATTCGGTATAAAACTCTTGCCTGCGTTGGTGCATAGCTTTGGTTGCATTGCTAAAACGTTCCCATATTTCTTCTCTATGTTCTTTGTCAACAGGACCAATATCTTCTTTCCAAATTTTATGCAAGGTCTGTAATTCTTGGAATGCTTTTCCTAGATCTTCTACTTGTGCCAGTGCTTCTGCCCGTTCCGCAATTTTTAACTTTTCTTCTAAATTGTGTTTAAAATCCAAGTCCCGTAACTCTCGGTTTAGATGAAGGAAATCATAAAAAATTTCTATATGATGGTGGTAGGTGCGCCAAACATCATTGTAATGGGTTCTTGGGATTGGGCCTGCATTTCGCCAACTTTCTTGTATGTTTTTAAAGTTCTTGTAGGTAGTATTGATGTCTTCTTCAACATTTACCAATCCTTTAAGTTCTTCTATGATTTCCTGCCTTTTAGCAAGATTGGTTTTTAAATTCTGTTCTAAGGATTTATAGTATTGATTGCGTTTATCTCTATAATCTGAATAGACCTCATTGAACTGTCTTTTGGTAACGGAATTGTATCTAAAATCAATTTCATTGCCACCACTAGCAATAAACTCTTCCTTTTTGAGATCTATGAAGTCTTGAAACTTATGATCAAACTCAGATTTAATGTCATCAACATGTTTTTTTATGGCCTGTACTTTTTCAGTACGAATGAGTTTTTGTAGTTCGCCCACCAAGTTTTCCATAGACATAGAATGGTAATCTAATATTGGAATTTGATGTCTTTGATGATTGTCCGTATCCTCTGCATCCTCTGCATTGGATTCTTCAATTTCTTCTATAACATCTTCTGATGCAGTTTCTTCCTCTGTGTTTTCTTTTGGTTTTGCATCGTCATCTGTTGTTTCAGGGCTTTTAGCTTCTTGTATTGTTTCTTCAATAACTTCAGCTTTAATGTTTTCTTTTGATACTTCTTCTACCTCTGGGGTTTCAACGCTCTTAGTTTCTTCTATGGCATCTTTTTTTGCCTCAGCAACAGTTTCTTCGGTTGTTTCTATAACCTCTTCTTTTTTAACTTCTATCTCAGTGATTTTCTCCGAGTTTGTAGTTACTTCGGTAGTTTCTGATTTTTCTTCTCCTCCTACATTTTCATGTAGTTTCTCGTCTTTCTTTTCCAATTTTTTCAAATTTTATGTATAGCGAGGTTAATATACTAACAACCATGGGAATTGCAAAAGTAATATAGCTAAATTTTGATTATGAGTTCCAAATATCCCAAGCTTTTTCAGCTTGTAACTCTAGCATTTTAAGCCCGTTACATATTGAGGCACCCCTAGATTCTCCTTCTTTTAGAAATGCTGTTTTTTCTGGATTATAGATAAGGTCAAAAAGCAAGTGCTTTCCTTGTATATATGTATAAGGAATGTCTGGTTTATCTGTAATATTGGGGTGAGTACCTAGTGGCGTACAGTTAACAAGAATAGTGTATTTATCTATAATATCATTTGTTAAGTCTGAATATGTCAATTGATTTTGTTTTGGATTTCTAGAAACAAATTTATAGGCAATATTCAGCTCATCAAAGACAAATGCAACAGCTTTAGAAGCGCCACCTGTTCCCAATATCAGTGCTTTGGTATGATGTTCTTTTAAATGGGGCTTAAGTGATTTTTTAAATCCATACACATCTGTGTTATATCCTTTCAACCCTTTTTTTGTGAATTTTATTGTGTTTACGGCACCTATTTTTTTTGCTTTCGGATGCAATCTTGATAAGTAGGGGATAATGGCCTGTTTATAGGGAATAGTTACATTAAAACCTTTGATGTCTGTATTGGATTTTATCAACTCTTCAAATTGCTCAATAGTTTCCAAGTCAAAATTTTCATAGGAATGATGCTTTAATCCTAAATCTTCAAATTTCTTTGTAAAATACCCCTTGGAAAATGAGTAGGAGATATTACGTCCTATCAATCCAAGTCTAAATTTCTTTTTTTCTATGTTTTCCATACCAATCTAATCCCAATAATACAGCTATTCCCAGTATAATACACACAATGGCCCACCAAGATTCTGCAAGACCAAAATCTGGGAAATAACGTTCATAATTTGTCATAATTTCATTTCCGTTAGAATCCAAGGCAGTGCTGCCATCCATGTTCATTTTGAGCATTTTCTTTTTCCACGGCCAAACAACACCCAAAGACCCCGTAATAAAACCAATAAGCACAGCTGTTGTAATGTGCTTATAATGTTTTAATACATAACTTAGTATATGTGAAAGGCTGACTAACCCTACCACTGAACCTAAAGTGAATACAGATAATATTTTTAAAGTATGTAAGCGTGCTTTGTTTTGTATAAAACTAAAATCTCCTCTAATCATTTCTGAAAAAGTATCATATAGAGCATTTACAGAATCCACCAAAAGCAATACATAATTCCCTAGAAGAATAAGTATAAAAGAGCCAGATAGCCCTGGGAGTGTCATTCCAGATACACTTATCATCCCACAAAAAAAGATAAACAATAAGTTGTCATTTTCTTTTGCAGGGCTTAAAAAACTGATGGAAACACCTACAATCAATCCAATAATCCCAGCTACTATGTTTTTTTTGTTCCAATGTTCAAAACTCTTTGCTATATAATAAATGGAGCCTAGAATCAATCCAAAAAAAGATGCCCATACAAGAAGCTCTTTTTTCATCAAGAAAAAATCCAATACTTTAGAAATGCTGAAATAACTTATCAGCATGCCAAATATTAAAAGGAACAAAAACTGACCATTGATATAGCGATAGAAACTCTTGAACCTGCCATTAAAAAGAAGCTTTGCAGATTTTAAATTTATTTTCTGTAACGAATAAATAAACTCTTCATAGAAACCACCCACAAAAGCAACAATACCACCGGAAACACCAGGGACCTTATTGGCCGCCCCCATACATAATCCTTTGATTACAAGGAAAAATTTGTCCATGAATGTTCTGGATTGCTCCATAGTTGTATGCGTTATTTTTTAGAGGCTACTTTTTCTAGGATAAAAATAAATGAAAAACCAATGAGAGCTAAGATTAAAGCAAAGATTAATTGATTGTCTTTTTCATATGCCCATGGACTTATATTTTGTTCAGAAATCACTTTGATTTTTCCATTGAAAATTTTGGTTTCCAATACTTTTTTCCAAGGCCATATTTTGCTCAATGAGCCAATGATAAAGCCTGTAAGAACTGCTAGTGTAAGATTTTTATAATGGTTGAACATCCATTTTAATAATTTAGCAAAGCTCAATAGCCCTACAATTGCTCCTAAGCCTACGGTTGCAATAATTTTGAGATTTCTTTCGTCAACAGCATCTAAAATAATTTTATATGATCCTAGCAACACCAGAATAAACGCGCCTGAAATCCCTGGAAGAATCATGGCGCAAACTGCTAATGCTCCAGATAAAAATAGGAAGGGCAAACTTGCTATGCTCTCTGATGGAGGCAATTGGGTAATGAAATAGGCAGCCAACGCCCCTAGTATCAGCATTATAATGGACCCTAAATTCCATTTTTCTATGGACTTGCCAACAATAATAATGCTGGCCAGTACCAAACCAAAAAAGAAAGACCATAAAAGTACAGGTTCGTTTTCTAAAAGCCAGCGAACCAATTTTACCAAAGAAATCACACTTATACCTATACCTAAAAAGAGTGCCAATAGAAAACTGCCATTTACTTGTGTCCAAAAAGCTTTAAACCCTTCTTTGCGAAATGTCTTGAAAAGAGAAAGGTCAATACTATTTATTGAAGTAATGAGCTCTTCGTAAATTCCGGATATAAAAGCTATTGTTCCGCCAGATACGCCAGGAACAACATCAGCTGCTCCCATTGCCATTCCTTTAAGTGTAATGAAAATGTATTGTAAAAAATTTCTGTTTCCCATAGCATGTAAAAAAAACAAAAATAGTTTTTTTATCTGGAAGCCTTTTTAATATCATTGACAATATCAGTCACCAGTTTTGAATTACTGAATTGCGGAAACTTATCTTGAAAAATTGAAAATTTGTCAGTATTCAATAGCAATGCATTGGTTAAACTAGAGCAGGCATTTTCTGTATCATTATCTAGAAAATAAATACCAGTCATTTTATAGTAAATTTCAGCACTTTCAGGGTAAAACTCTACTCCTTGCTCTAAAATTTGAATGGCAGATTTTAAATCTTTTCCCAGGAAAGCCACATTTCCCCAATCTAACCATGTGTCTATGTCATAATTGCCTAGTTCTACGGTTTGTTTAAAAGAAAAATCAGCTTCGGCATAATTTTTCAATGCAGTATATATTTTGGCGCTTTTTTTCCAATACAACGGGTTCTCTTCATCAATATTAATTGCTTTATTGATATAATATAACGCTTTTTCATACTCGCCTTTTGCGTAATGAAACTCAGTAATGGCCAGCCAACCTTTATCCAATAACGGATCTTCATGCACTGTGCGATAGTAAAAATGTTTTGCAAAATCATGGTTTCCCATTTTTTCATGACATCTTCCAATGCGCAGATATGCATGTGAAGTTGGGTCTTCTATCTCTATTGTAATCTCGTAATTTTCTATGGCCTCACTGTACTTGCCCAGTTTTTCTAACACCTTTCCTTTTTCATAGTAGGCACCTATAAAAGAGTCGTCAGAAATAATGGAAAAATCAAAAGCAGCAAGGGCTTCTTTGTACATTTCTTTTGTGCAATACATTTTCCCCAATTGGTGCCATGCCACTTCACAATATGGATTTCTTTCTAGATAATCATTAAGATAATAAATACCGTTATCTATATCTTCCATGTACTCAAAACAATAAATCACATTGTATAAAGAAGCATAATCTTGCTCATCCATAGCAACACATTTCATAAAACTCTCCTTCGCCATTTGATAATCATCCATAAAAAGGTACTCCATGCCTAAGAGAGAATAGATGTCAAAATCATTATCAGTAAGCGTCAATGCTTTTTTAAGAAGTTCTATCGCAGCCTCATGATTATTTTTTTTGGAATAAATATTGGCATGCTGAATATAGATTTCTTCATTGTTGCTATCCAAAAGTTGTAGACTGTTCAATTGCTGTTCGGCAAGATCTAAATTGTTCTCAAATACATGAACTTCAACGTTCAAGAGCTTTAGTTCTATGTTGTTTGGGTGTTGTTGCAACCCAATTTTTATAGCTTTTTTTGCCAATGAGACTTTGCCATTATTAAGATAATGGTGTATGATATCCTCAAAATCCTCTGCATCAAAAAAATAGACATCATCTGTCTTGAGCATGGATTCAAACTTAACAATGGGTTTGCTTGGTCTTTCGTTTGATTCTAACGCCATAGAAAAATGCTTGGTTAAACTATGAAATTAAAAATACTCTTTTAGAGTATTTCCGCTTCTTATTTGGAGCTATATTATTAACAATTTAGTTAACAAAATTATTCTGGTTGATTTAAAATTTGAAGAATGATGTTACAGCCCTTTTTAATCTCTTCGTTGGAGATGGTTAGGGGAGGGGATATGCGTACCGCTTTGGGTTCAAACAACAACCAAAATAAAATGAGTTTACCCTCCTTGCTTTTTAAGATTAATTGATTGACAATTTCCTCATTTGTCATTATTAAGGCAAGCATTAGCCCTTTTCCTCTAATCTCTTTTATATGTTTGTGTACCAGTAGTTTTCTGAATAATTCCTCCTTTTCTATGGTTGAAGGAATTAAGCCTGTAGAAGTGATTTCTTTTAGAGTTGCCAAACAAGCCGAAGCAATTATGGGATTTCCCCCAAAAGTGGTGATATGTCCTAATTTTGGACTGTGCTGTAAGGCTTTCATTAATTGGTTTGAAGCCGTAAATGCACCAACAGGTAGTCCAGATGCCATTCCCTTGCCTATGACCAATATATCCGGAATACACTCATAATGCTCAAAAGCGAATAGTTTGCCTGTACGCCCAAAACCGGATTGTACTTCATCCAATATTAATAAAGCACCAACTTCGTCACACCTATTTCTTACTTTTTTTAAATAATTATTTTTTGGAAGAATAAACCCAGCAGCTCCCTGAATAGTTTCCAAAACAACGGCTGCAGTTTTGATAGTGATTTTTTCTAAATCGGATTCAGAATTAAAATCAATAAAAGAAATATCAGGAAGTAATGGCCTAAATGTACTTTTGCGTTCTTCAAAGCCCATAATGCTTAAACTACCCATGGTATTTCCATGATAAGCTTTATTTGCGGCTATTATTTCTGATCTTCTGGTAAATCGTCTTGCCAATTTTAGTGCGCCTTCTATAGCTTCAGTGCCTGAATTCACCAAATAGGTAGTGTCCAAAGGCTTAGGTAGAAGAGAAGCTAAAAGTTTAGCATATGCCACTGCAGGTTCTTGAATGTACTCTCCATAGACCATCACATGCATATATTTTTCAGTCTGTTGTTGTATGGCTTTAATAACTTTAGGGTGACAGTGACCTAAACTACAAGCAGAAATACCAGCTACAAAATCTAAATGAGCATTGCCTTCAGTGTCATAGATATAACTGCCTTTTGCATGAGAAACTTGCATTGCTAATGGATGCGGTGTAGTTTGTGCTTGATATTTTAAAAAGTCATCCTTCATGGGTTAATTGACTTTTTTACTAGTAAGTATTTTTTTGGGCTTGGTGGCTTGTATGTTTGGGGAGTTTATGGGGTCATCTTCATTTTCTTCCTCTTCAGCATCAATATCTATAGGGTTGTTTATTCCACGAATAACCACCAACTCAATATTATTGTCATCTTCATCAAAAATGTCGTCCTTGGTCATTATGCGCTCCTCTCCTCTCCAAATAAAACCTTTTAACAACTTTTCATTTTCTGCCATATCTTTCTTTGGAAAAATATCTCCGTCTGGGTCAATGAAAAATGTAATGTCCTCAATATCATTATTAGCCATTAAGAGACGGATTTTGCTGCACTTGTTTTTGTTTATCCCCACAAGTTCATCATCATCATTGTATAAATAATATATAACCTCGGTGTTTTGTTCTAAGTCTATTGTTTTTAACTCATTATCTATGAATTTTCCAAATAGATTTATGCCCTTAGCTTGGTTGTATCCAACTTTGCCAATGGTGTCCATAGAAATAATAAATGCATTGTTGATTATTTTTAAAGAATCCATTTGCTCTGTTTCTAGATTAGATATCAAATGAATACTATCGCCTGTCATTTGGTTCTCTATATTCCAAAGTATGGGATTAGTAATTAATTGAGTAAGCCCTGTTTTTTGACTAGAGTAAATGGAATCACACTTACCACTCAAATCTTTTTTGTAGAATTTGGCATTTCTAAAAGCTCTGAGGATACGTGCTTCTGGTTTTCCAGTAATCATAAGTGTGTCACCATGTATATAAAGTGAATCCAGTGGCTCTTGGGCCGCACTTATGGCAACTGCTCTTTTGGTAGCAAAAACAGAATCTTTTGCCTTGAAGACTTCAGCATAATGAGCCCTTATGATACTATTGTTTATTGTATCTGTGATTGTAATATTGTTTGTGGCAGAGGCAAATTCCCTAGCTTTATCAAAGAAGAGACTATCACCTTCTATGATTCTATTGTTGTAATTTATTTTAGTGTTCTTAATGCCGTATCCACTTTCTATTTTAGTATCATAAAACCCTCTTTCACAATATATTTTATAGGCTTCACCAGTGATGGTAGATGGGCCGTACATATAGGCGTGTTTGGAATTGGTATAATAATCCAATTGCTCAGAGTCCATGATGTATTCTGGATTTTTAAGATGTACACTGTCCAAAAATTGATATTTTTTTTGGGTCATATAATACCTTCCTATTTCACTAGTGAGTGTATTGGCAGAATCTATTACAGTACCAAAATCTTTGTAATAGGCTTCTTGTTTTTCCCTGTCCCAGTATAAGGTATCAGTACGTAGTGTCATGTCAGTATTTGTGAGCACTACATTGTCCCATGCCTTGGCTAGTTTAATGTTACCATCATAATCTATATTCCCACTAACCATTTCAATGGAATCCCCTTGTTGCAATAAAATATTGCCAATGGCTCTGAGCCTGTTTTCTTTTTGATAGAAAATGGCAATATCACACCATAAATCGGCTCCTTGGTGTTCAAACCGAACTTGTTGGTGTTCATCCTTGCTGAAGATGGAAGCGCCTGGATAATTAATCTCATCCTTAGTGAAGTTGGCACCATAAACAATATTGATTTGTTTTTCTTCAGGTGGTTGTTCTTGTGCATAACTAACTGGAAAAACGAGAACAAACAGAATATAAACTATGGATTTATACAAAAGCTTAAATTTTCTTCAAAAATAGAATTTTTTATATGATGAAACTCCTAGATTGGGATAGTTTTAAGGATTGATGATTATTTACTTTTCAATTTAATATGTAGTGGTCATATTACTATCCACACAAATAATAAAATCTGCTTTGTTATAATTTTATTTTAATAGCTTATTTACCTTATCCTGTAATAAGGTAGATATTGTTGCATGATTAATATTGGTATTTTTGCGTTTTAAATACCATAGAATACCTTCATGATCATCTGAATGGTATGCGCCACTAAAATGCATGAGTAAATGGTCTTTTTTATAATTTTTCAATATAAAATATGCCATTGTAGCATCTTTGGTAGCTTGAGCCATAACTAATTCTGGACTTCCATGTTCTCCCATCATTGTAAGTATTGTATGTTGGCAATTCACTATTAAAAGGAATAGGTAAAGGGGCAATCCATTCTTTTTCCTTAATGGATAAAGAATCTAATGCTGAAAATCCATTTTTATAAACTAAACTTGCAAATCTCCTTGGAATATTGATAACTATAAATCCTAATTATTTTTCTTTGGCAAAATCGACCAAGAGGGCGTAATCTGTTTTATAATTAGGCCATAACCTTGCTAAAGAATCCAAGTTTTTATAGATGATGTTTCCTTTTAAGTAATTATTTAATTCTTTTTGATTGTCTGACTCAAACATTTCAGCACCTAAAATAAGTTGTCTAGAGCTATTGAGGTCTTCTGTAACTTCATATTGTAGCCAGTGGGAAATGGGGTTGTTATGTTGTTCGCCAAATAAAACAATATCTTTCTTTACCAAAGATTTAATCATTTTCTCCTAAGAAACTTTTTTTCCTTTTGACGTATAAATTACAAAGGGTTTCTTTTGACTGAATGCAAGATTTGTGATTAGAAAAACTGTAAGTATAAGTATTGATTTTCTCATTTTATGAGTAAGGTAATTGTTAAAAAATCTATTGACCATTTAAATTTCTATACCATCTTCAAAATACCTCTAACATATCCTACTGATTCTGAAAGCCCATATATGGCATGGTCACCATCTTTTTCATATTCCAAGCCTAGAACACCATCATATTTAATTTCTTTAAGTGCACGCATAATACTTGGTATATTCATTTTTCCACGCCCAATTTCTAAGTTTTTGCCATCAGCTACTTGTTCGTGTATGTCTTTAATGTGGACATCAAAAAGGCGGTCTTTGTATTTTTTAAGTTCGGCAGCAGGGTCTAAGTTTAACCTAAAGGTGTGACCAGTATCTATACAAAGTCCAATACGGTTATCTAAATGTTTAATTTTGTCATACACACTTTTTGGAGAAGGGAATATATCATCTTCTGGGCCATGGTTATGTATTGCCAATTTAATATCCACTTCTTTTACTTTCTTTTCAATTAGAGGCAACAACTCATGATTGGGAGCGCCAATAATCATTTTTAAACCAGCAGTTTTAGCATAATTAAAATATTTCTCTACATCTTCAGGTGTTTTCATATAAATAACACCACCACCATAAAGGTTTAATCCTCTTGCTTTTACCTTGTCTCGGATGTACTTAAGTTCTTCATCTGTAGATTCATATGGTAAATGGAAACTTTTAAAAGCTACATCTTTAATATTTAGTCTTTTGGCTATTTCTATGACCTCGTCCAAACTATATTTTCTTAATGTGTAAGAAGCTAGACCTACTGTTAATTTGTGGTTGTTTATAACTGTTTTTTTGCTTTTGTTTAAACTGGTGAAAGAAGAAGTGCCAGTGGCAACAACCCCAAGTCCTAATGTTTTAATGAAATGTTTTCTAGAGAAACTCATGGTGTTTTGGTAGTTAAATATGAATACTTTTAAAGATACTATTTTTCAGTTTTGTAAAGGTTCTTTAGATGCGATTAACAACTTCAACTTAATGATGTCTACAATATGTGTATAAATTACAATAGGAACAACTACAGCAGGTAACAATATAAAAGGGAAATATTTCATTGCTTTATTGGGTTGGTCAAAAGCAAACTGTTGAAAGAATATTTCTGTGGATAATATTCCGTTGAACAAAATAAAAAGAACAAGTCCCAAACATACCACGTTCCATATCAATAAAACTTTCTTGCTAATTTTACTCTTTAAGTACAAAAAACCAATTATAGGAGCTGTAATTCCAGAGAGAATGTCAAAATTACGACCTTCAAAAGTTGCTAATTGTGGTACCATTTTATAAATAAAAAGGTAGTAAAGAACTAGTTCAACAGGGGTTCTTACACTATGTAAAAAAGTACTTAATTTCATGTTTCTACTTTCTAAAACCTGATTTCTGTTTTTCGGCAATAATGAATAAATAATCAATAAGGTTAGTGGTAATAAAACCAGTATAAACCGTGGCGGTATGGTAGACATATCTTCAAAAAAACCTTTGTAAGCCAATAGGGATTGCGCAATACTCCAAACTAGGATGGCAATTAATGCTTTTTTTGGTTTGTTGTTGGAATAGTAAAAGAGGATAATGGTTATTACAGTGATTAAGATGAAAAGTAGATTGATCTAGTTTGGTAAATGTGATATCATTTCAATTGCTTTATCTATTGTTAGGATGCTCTACCATGTTTCTTATTTTCATAGCTTTTTCAAAATGGTCTAATTTATGGGTCATAATCTACCATTTGGCCATTTCCATCAGTAATTCTGGGCTGTCATTTTTGTTTGAGAAAAATGCATA
>Ga0256845_1000276_pt1 | contig 49154 bp, 42 predicted proteins | sample RiftiametaG_FD_189101 | JGI IMG/M metagenome (GOLD analysis project Ga0256845, IMG submission 189101) | Tube worm associated microbial communities from hydrothermal vent at the East Pacific Rise, Pacific Ocean - Riftia | ecosystem: Host-associated > Annelida > Integument > Unclassified ...
TCCTGTACTGCGGCCGAAAAAACGTCAATCAGGTCATCGTATGTATACCAAACGGGATATTGAGATTATTTTCCGTATCAAAGAATTACTGTATGAAGATAAGTTTACCGTTAAAGGAGCAAAAAAACGAATTTGGAACGAGGTTCACGGCCGCGTTAAGGTAACCGCAACGCCGCTTAACAGTGAAAACCCCAATACTGCTGCACCACTCCCTGCAATTGATTTTCACCATATTATCAGTGAACTTGAATCAATTGAAACTGATCTGAAAAAAATAACCAAATAAAATATTTTAAAATAATATTTCCCTTAAGGAAAATTACCGCTCTCCGATTATAATATTAGGAAAGGTAAGGACCGCTATGAAACATGTTATTTATATCGATACACAACGAACCTGCGACGGGCAAGATTATACTGCCGGCGTATCAGCTGAAACCGCTCAACTGACGCCGCTGCAGCGTGAGAATCTGTTTCATACCTATCGTCAGCAGATACATACCGTATTGTAGTTAGAGTATATTACTGTTTGGCTCTTTTCCACAATTTAGTTGATGTGCTCAAAAAATATTGAAAACACTAGATTCTTCAAAATTATAATTTTTACTTGCAAAATATAGATTTCAAATATAAACAAATATGAAGAGAGGTTGGATTTAGTTTAAGTTTTAGAAATAAATATTGTTATGTATTTATTAAAATTATGATATGGGGTTTTCATGGCTAATAAAAATCTAAAAGATGCTAAGAAATCTAAAAAAGATGAATTTTATACCCAACTTTCAGACATAGAAAAAGAGTTAAAGCATTATAAAAATCATTTTAAAGATAAGGTTGTTTATTGTAATTGTGATGATCCACGAGTTAGTAATTTTTTTCATTATTTTTCATATAACTTTGAAAAATTAGGCTTAAAAAAGTTGATAACTACTTGTTATAAGAATCAAAATATGGATTTATTTAGTGAGAATAAATCCGAAAAAGCAATTTATTTAGAATATGAAGGAGATAAAAACAATAACAGGGTACCAGATACGGAAGAAATAGGAGTAAAACATCTTAAAGGAGATGGAGATTTTAGAAGTAAAGAAAGTATTGAACTTTTAAAGCAATCAGATATTGTTGTAACTAACCCACCTTTTTCTCTTTTTAGAGAGTATGTTGATCAATTAGTGGAATATAATAAGAAATTTATAATTATTGGAAATGTAAATGCTATTACCTACAAAGAAATATTTAAGCTAATTAAAGAAAATCAATTATGGCTAGGATATAGTATACATAGTGGAGATAGAGAATTCCAAGTGCCACAAAATTATCCATTAAATGCTTCGGGTTATAGGGTTGATGAAAATGGTAATAAGTATATTAGAGTTAAAGGTGTTCGTTGGTTTACTAACTTAGATTATAAGGAAAGACACGAAGACTTAATACTATATAAAAAATACACTCCGGAAGAGTATCCTAAATATGAAAATTATGATGCTATAAATATAGATATAACAAAAGATATTCCTATGGATTATAAAGGATTGATGGGGGTTCCTATTACATTTCTTGATAAATATAATCCAGAACAATTTGAAATTTTAGCATTGGGAATAGTTGGTTCTATAGAATTTACATCTAATAAAAAAATGGAAATTTTAGATAAGGAAGGGAATCCTTCAGGCAAATACACAAAAAATGCAAAAGGTACTTTGTATAGACTTTTTAATCCTAAAAAAGATAAAAAACCATCATTTAAAGACTGTGAAACAGGTAAATTATATAAAAGTATTTATGCAAGAATTATTATAAAAAATAAAAGGATTTAATTATGAGAATAGAACTGAAAGAAATAACGATTAAGGATTTAACTAATGGATTTGAAGATAATGAAGAGAATGGTGTTATAGGTTATAGTGGTCGTCTTGATATAAGACCACCTTACCAAAGAGAATTTATTTATAAAGAAAAACAAAGAGATGCTGTTATACATACAATAAAAAAAGATTTCCCTTTAAATGTTATGTATTGGGCAGTTAGAGAAAATGGAGACTTTGAGGTTATTGATGGTCAACAAAGAACTTTATCTATAGCACAATATGTGAATGGCGATTTTTCGTATGAAGGTTTTTATTTTCATAATCTTCAAAATGATGAAAAAGAACAAATATTAAACTATAAATTAATGGTCTATTTCTGTGAAGGAACCGATAGTGAAAAGTTAGAATGGTTTAAAACAATAAATATAGCTGGAGAAAAACTTACAGACCAAGAATTAAGAAATGCTGTTTATTCTGGTTCATGGGTTACTGATGCAAAAAGATATTTTAGTAAAAATGGTTGTCCAGCTTATGAAATAGGTAGTAAATATTTAACAGGTTCTTCTATTAGGCAAGAGTATTTAGAAACAACGATAAAATGGATAAGTAACAAAAAAATAGAAGAATATATGGCTAAAAATCAAAATAAACCTAATGCGAATGAAATATGGTTATACTTTCGAAGTGTAATTAATTGGATAGAAGTTGTTTTTCCTAAATATAGAAAAGAAATGAAAGGTGTTGATTGGGGCGATTTATATAATCAGTTTAAAAATACAAATTTTGATTCTAAGAAACTAGAAAAAGAAATAACAGAATTAATGTTAGATGATGATGTTTCAAATAAAAAAGGTATATATTCTTATGTTTTAACAAGAAAAGAAAAATATTTACATATCCGTGCTTTTTCCGACAAACAAAAGAGAGAAGCATATGAGAAACAAGATGGTGTTTGTACTTCATGTGGAAAACATTTTGAATTATCAGAAATGGAAGCAGATCATATTACTCCTTGGCATGAAGGTGGTAAGACTAGCCAAGAAAATTGTCAAATGCTTTGTAAAGAATGCAATAGAAGGAAGTCAGGTAAATAGATGTTTTATCTAATCTGGATATATTTCATGGTCAGGATCTAAATAAACAAGATTGTATATATCATTTTCAATATACCCAAACACTCTAAATGCTTTATTTTTAAAAGGTATCCTTATTTGGAATGGTTCTATTTCTTCTGCTAAATTTATTCCTTTACTAGTGTTTATTTTCTCTAGATGCCTATTAAGTGTTTTTGCTTTTTCTGATTGCTGTTTTCCTAAATTATAACAAGAATGATTGTTAGACATATTTCTAACATTTTTCCATTCTTCTTTTTTCAAAGTATCTAGATATTTTATAATCTTTTTTATAAAATCTTTAATTGTAATTTTTTTTGTTTTTTTATTATGCAAATAATTCTCTGAATCTATAGACCAATTAAAATTTTTATTCATCAAATTTAAAAATTAAATCTTTATTATAAAGTTCTTCTATTAGTGTTTTTTTTATAACTTTGTTACAAAATTCTCCTATTGGTTTACCGTTTCTTGTTTTAATCCATGGGTCTTCATTATGAGATTTTTCACTCAGTTGATATCCTTCTAGTTTTCCTAATTTGTCAATAATTTCATCAATAATACTTGTTTGTTCTATTGTTAAAGACTTAGATAGTAAATTATTTTGTATATTTTTTGTTGTTATTAAGAATTTACCTTTGTGAATATTAAATAAGTCTCTACAAACAGGTCCATTTGACCAAGCTTCAAAATCTTCTTCAAATAGATGTTTGTGTTTTTCTGATAATGACAACGCTTGAGAATAATAACAAAGTTTTTGAAGTTTCATTGTTGAAACTTCGCCAATACTTCTTAATATATATTTAGCTACATCAAATACATTAGCCATAACTCAAACCTCCTTCAAAATATAACCTTAATATTATTTGTTATTTAAAAACAGTCAATGATTTATTTTTGACAAATATTTAATAATTACCTAACAAAACGCCTGTTTAGTCAATATATAAAATTTTCCTTCACCTAGATTATGGAAAAGAGCTAACTGCTTTTGTATAAAAATTCGTTATTTTGAATATACCTCAATACGGTCAAGATTAATTTTTTCTGTTCGTGTTATTATCATCGTCGCAAGCCTGCTGCCGAAAAGATATACAATAAATGCCCCGAATCCCGCACAAAACGGACCTACAATGCCCAGCCATCCCGGCATTGATGCTGCCGGAATAAATGATGAAACAATCCACCATGAGCTGAACAGCAACCCGAATAAGAATATCATCAGCAATCGTATCCATAACAATTTTTTTCTCATGCTCTGTCCAACAGTGCGTATCGTGGTCTGCAGCCATGCATACAGTGCTTTATTGCCGATGTATTTCGGCATACCCTGAATTTCAAGTTCAATTATTTTCAATGTCAATGGATTTAAAATCGTTTCCAATATAACACTATACACAATATCTGCCCGTGTTCCCGCAGAGTCTTCAGTCAATGTTATAGTGAGAGTCGTATGCATTTTTCGCGGGTCAAATCCCGGATGCTGTTTCCGCCGGCGATGGAATACCAGCACGGTGTCATCTTTAGATTGTTTTAACGTTTTTTCAGGTATAACGCCAATTACCGTACAGTATTCTATAACTGCGGCGCGGGTAGCGGCAAGCGGCATAGTAAAATAATGGCGATGCGTAATGACTAGTTTACCTGTGGGTTTAAAAAATAAATGTGCGGGAAGACTTGCCGGCATGACATCGTCATCGCTCTCGAATATCAATAGCCATCACTCTGTGCGCGGCGTTCATCTCTTTTATATAAATCGGCATAGAAAAATCCGCGGTTTTTCAGTTCTTCCCGTTTCTCCTTCGGGAATGGTACATGCCGCCAGAAAATAGGTCGGCTATCACGATGCAGTTTCTGCATGCCTTGATATTCCATCGTTATCCAAAGAATATAGTCTTTTACAAAGTATTCCTTAATATTTCCGCGTAACTTCTGTTCGGTATAATAATTATAATACTTCCCGGTCAACCCCTCTTCCATCCAGCGATAGGCAGCTTTTTCTTTCGCAACCTGCCAGCGAATATCTCCTAATGCCGCAAGCAGCGAGAGTTTCGGGTTCCGCGGATACATCGGAATAGCAATACGACCGCGGCTGGTTGCACGGTTTTTAATATCAAACGGTTCCCAGCAAATACCCGACTCTCCATAACTCGGCAATAAAATAATATACGGTGCAATACGATTTTCCTCGCCTTTAAAGGTACGTTTAAATACGCCGGCATCGGTATGTTCAATTTCCTCTAAAAGTTTACAGACATTTTCTTTCGTGTTAATATAATCTTTTTGCATAGGCATATATTCTTTGAATAAAATCGATAAATGATTTCCCTGCGGTCCGACACACATTTTTGCCATCTGCCGAAGTGAGGAAAACTCATTTTCAAGAATAGCATCATCAATGTCAGCGCCTCCGCCGGCCATACCGGCTTTCACCTTTTCTAAATCTTCTTTAAGATTTTTTAAGGCGCGATACTGTGAGGCAATTTGTTTATCAAGCGTTCGGAGTTTTGTTGTATCGGATGAAATATTGCTCAGCATGTTTATCTGATCTTGAGAATACTCGGTTTGAAGATTATTAAACTCAGGATAGCGCTGATGGGTTAACACTGTTTTCAGCATACCGACAAAAGAATCTTCTATCATTTTTCTATTGAGAATTTTTTTCTCTAATGACATTAACTCTGCATCATATGACCCTTTTTTTCTATCATACTTATCCTGCAGACCTGATGCATCATTGCGGCTTTTTGTAGCAACTTCATCAACCATTGAGGCTTTCACTTTGCCGGTTGCAACATGGTATAGCCATTCGTCTGCATAATACACTTCAAAATCACCGGAGCTGACTTTCCAGCTTAATGAGCTGAGAATATCCTGCTGTTTCGGATCAAGTGCATCATAATTAAAGCATCCGTAACGAAGATAATACAATTTCTCTTTACAGTTCTGAATATGCATTATTTTTTTTGCCAGCTCTGAGTATAAGTTCCACCCTGAAATAATTAATCGCTGACGAAATACCATTTTTTCTTCTTTATCCGTCGTCGTGATTACTTTTTTATAATCAGATGCAACACGTTGTGCTACTTCAGGTTTAACCCCTTCAAGGAGTTTTTGCATAAATGAACCTTTTGTAAAATGTGTTCCGGTAGGGGCGGCGGTAGCAGTGTCATTAATCATTGCGGCGATTTCAGGATCAAGTTGTGAGTTTGCCATTCTGTTATCTCCTTAAACGATTAATCGTATTATTGTTTTATAGTATTACGGCACACGAAATTATCATTACTGCGGAAGCAGATTATTATTTATTCACTTCGTAACCAAGCGTATTTTATTGTACTTGTGTTTCTTGTCAAGGTACGCAGAGAAAAAATGAATGCCTATACGATAACGATGGCGGGTTGTTTTATATTTCTGTATACAGAAAACCTATTGATTACACACTGAAACAGCATTGATGTATACAGCTGTACAGAATATTTTGGCATATTCTTAATATACATGATACCTTCTTATTGTCATTATTCATGCATATACGGCTGACATAATCATACTATACATATCTTGCATACATGAGCACTATCTGGTATTACTCATTATCATGATCAACAGCAGCACAGCACAACGCGATAATTACGAATTACTTGCACCGGTCAGCACACGGGCAATGCTCACGGCAGCGATTGACGCCGGTGCCGATGCAGTATATTTCGGTTTGAAACAATTAAATATGCGTGCCTCAGCGCATAATTTTGAACTTTCTCAGCTGCATACAATTGTTGCATATTGTCATCAGCATACGGTTAAAGCATACATTACATTAAATGTAATTACATTTGATAATGAATACCGCATTCTTAATACCATTGCAGAAGAAGCAGCACGAGTCGGTATTGACGGCATTATTTGCTGGGACCCGGCCGTCATCAACGTTTGTATACAATATGCCATACCACTGCATATAAGCACTCAAGCATCTGTCAGCAATATACAAGCGGCACGTTTTTATGCTGATCGCGGCGCACGGCAAATTGTTCTTGCACGAGAATGTACTCTTGAACAAATACATGCCATCAGTACAGCACTTGCCGCCTCACACCCTGACGTTATTATTGAAGCTTTTATACATGGTGCGCTTTGTGTCGCGGTCAGCGGGCGCTGTTTTTTAAGTCAATTTTTGTTTAACCGAAGTGCGAATCGTGGTGATTGTATTCAACCCTGCCGGCGGCGATATACTATCGTTGACCCTGATACCGGCAATGAATTGTTGCTTTCAAATCATCATGTCATGAGTGCAAAAGATATTTGTACTCTCCCCTTCCTCCCGCAATTAATATCTGCCGGTATTCGATCCTTTAAAATTGAAGGGCGGGCAAAAGATGCTGAATATGTAAAGGTGGTAACCGGTGCCTATCGTGCTGCTCTTGATGCTATTGCCCGCGATGATTTTACCCCTGCTCTTTCAGAAAAACTTGTACAGCACTGTAAAACCGTTTTTAATCGAACTTTTTCAAATGGTTTTTATTTCGGTCGTCCGGACAACCATGATTTCGCCGCTCAGTACGGCAGCGCTGCAACACGGCGGCGGGAATATATCGGCACTGTCAGAAAAGTATATCGCAGAATTAATGTTATGGAATTAAAACTTGTGCAATCCGGTTTATCGACCGGTGATACATTAGTCATTATCGGACCGCATACCGGTGCCGTTGAAAGCATTGTTCGCTCAATCGAAATTGAACACCACAATCAAAAACATGCTCGTAAAGGAGAGATCGTCGGCGTGAAAATTGATTGTCATGTCAGGAAAAATGACAAAGTGTTTCTTATTGTTAATGAATCACCGCTGATTGAAGCACTGTCGCATAATCGTGTGTAAGTCTCCGTTATGTAAAAACAACTCTTGCACTATCACAAATTACCCTTATACTATAACAAAAGGTACGATATTATTTATGCAGAAAAAAAAGAATATAACAAAAATATTTGATGAGCATTACAAAGAATACGACAACTGGTTTGATACCCATAAAGAAGTATATCATGCCGAACTTGCCGCATTACGCTCACTCATGCCTGAGCATACAACCGGTGTTGAAATCGGGGTCGGGACAGGCCGTTTTGCACTTCCGCTTGGTATTACAACCGGTGTTGAACCATCGAAAGAAATGGCAAAACATGCTACGTCAAACGGTATTACCGTGTATAATAATTATGCGGAAGAATTGCCGTTCTCAGACAACTCCTTTGCATATGCCCTTATGGTAACAACAATCTGTTTCGTTCATGATGTTGACGCAGCCTTATCTGAAGTATACCGTATATTAACAGACAACGGATGTGCGCTTATTGCCTTTGTTGATAAAAACAGCAGTATCGGACAGCGTTATGTAGCACGTAAAGATACAAGTATGTTTTATAAAGAAGCGACTTTTTTTTCAACCGATGAAGTTATCATGCATTTAAAAACCGCCGGTTTTACGCAATTCACCATTGTTCAGACATTGCTTGATGATGCCGAACACACCTACGATGTTATTGACGGATACGGCAACGGCAGTTTTATTGTTATTAAAGCAGAGAAGTAAACTATCCGTATTCGGATAATAATCATATAACGTATGTTAAAATAGTTAAAAAATACTATCTTTACAAGTATACTGTTTTATATGAATCAGGCTATTTATGTGAAACCTTATTAATACCTCGTGCAGTAGCGAGGTTCAATATTGCGCATAGTGGTGTCGGTATATCATTATCGTACGGTTCAACAGCACCACATATGCAGTAATACTGTTCTTTGTTTTACCGGCAGAATAATACAGGCTTTATACACACGGTCATAGCAATGCGTATAATCGCCACATCTGATAATACCGGAAACACTGCGGATACGCTTGTTCAAATATATTAATATATACTGTTGATTGACAGTATCTTTGGAGGAAACTTATGAGTGCTAAAAAAATTATCGTAATCGGCGGTTCTGCCGCCGGTCCAAAAGCAGCTGCACGCGCACGCCGTCTTGATCAACACGCCCATATCACCATTATTCAAAAAGGAAAATATTTGTCGATGGCATCATGCGGGTATCCGTATTATGTCGGCGGGCTTTTCAATGACAGAAACAAACTCATCTCAACGCCAACCGGCGTCATTCGCGATCCTGATTTTTATTTTAATGCTAAAGATATTATAGCTAAAACAGAGACAGAAGTTACTGCGATCCATAAAGAGAAAAAAACCATTACTTGTACACATACGGTAACCGGCACGACAGAAGAACTTGAATATGATTCTCTTATCATTACAACCGGTGCCCGTCCAAAAATTCCGCCGATTCCCGGAACCGACCTGAAAGGTATTACTACCCTGCAGTCAATGGATGATGCGGACTTTCTGCGCACGGTACGTGATGACGGAAAAATAAAAAAGGCGGTCATTATCGGCGGCGGATTAATTGGCATCGAAACCTGCGAAGCTTTACGGTTAGGCGGAATTGATATTACCATTATTGAAATGCTTCCGCAATTATTAACGTTTCTTGATTGGGAATTAGCAAAGCTGGTGGAAAAACATGTAAAAACGAAATCCGCGAATATTATCACCAATAACGGTGTTGCCGAATTTCTGGGAGAAAACGGTGTCCTCACCGGCGTAAAATTAACAAACGGGACTGAACTTCCCTGTGAACTTGCGGTTATTGCTATTGGTGTCAGCCCGAATACGGAACTTGCCCAAAAAGCCGGTATTACAATCGGCGAAACCGGCGGGATTGCTGTTAATGAATATTTGGAAACATCAGAAAAGAACATTTACGCAGCAGGTGATTGTATTGAAGTTATACATCGCATAACGAAGAAAAAGTGTCTTGCACCGTATGGTGATCTTGCAAATCTTGAAGGACGCGTTGCAGGGGAAAATGCCGTATTAGGTAACCGTGTAACATTCCCCGGCACTACCCATACCGGTATTTGTATGATATTTGATTTCGGCGCGGGTGTTACCGGTCTTTCAGAATCACAAGTACGCGCGAACGGCATTTCCGATACGGTTCATACAATCAATGCAAGTTCCGATAAACCCGGATTTATGAACGGCAAACTGCTTGTTTCAAAACTTATTGCCGATAAAAAAAGCGGTAAACTGCTCGGCTATCAATGTGTCGGACCCGGTGATGTGAGCAAGCAAATTGCAACAGCAGCGATGGCGATTCAAGGCGGGTTAACCGTTGATGATATTGTCAATGCCGATCTTCCTTATGCGCCGCCGTTTTCTCTTGCTATCGATCATTTTATTGCAAGTGCACAAATATTGAAAAACAAAATGCAAGGCAGACTTAATGGGATTTCAGCGATGGAAGTGAAAGAACTTATTAATAATAAAGATTCGCTGTATATTCTTGACGTTCGTTCTCCAGCGGAATATGAAGAGATTCGTCTTAATATCGGTGAAGTCCTGATACCGTTGGGAGCCTTACGAAAACGCCTGCATGAACTGCCTGATGATAAAAATGCACGTATTGTTACATACTGTAAAATATCCTTACGCGGATATGAAGCTGCATTACTGTTAACCGCTCACGGATATACCAATGTTAAAGTCATGGAAGGAGGGATCATGGCATGGCCGTATATGATTGAACATTAAATCAGTACGTACGCCATAGAACGATACTATGAATAATAACCATCATGATACATTCGGCTATCCGATAAAGCAAACAGACGAATTATTACTGAAAAGCGGATATAATTTGTTGTATGAATATTCGCAAGTACTGGAATATGCGCATATTGCACCCGGTGCCTCAGTGCTGGATATAGCTACCGGTTCAGGCAGAATGCTCTGGTGTTTGAATAAAAATAATTATACCGTTACTTCTGTTGACATTAATGCTGACGTAATCAATGCTGCAAAACAGCTCCCCGGATTATCGCCATCACTATCATTGCATACCGCAGACGGAACAAATCTGCCATACAGCAATGATTATTGGCAATACATTGTCAGCTCAAACACATTACATGAAACTGATGACTCCCTGAAAATGATATACGAATTAATACGATGTCTCTCAGCTGACGGCTCTCTTATCCTATGTGAATTCAATGAGCACGGATTTCAGATTATTGATTCCATTCACCGCACGGTCCATGCAGCACCGCATTTCAGGGGTACCTATACCCGTACCGATCTGCAAACTGCCCTTGAAAAAAGTTTTACCGAAATTGAATACCATCAATTACCGTTAAACGATGTATGGATTTGCAGAAAAAAACATACTCGCCGCACCGGCAGCTCATCATAAGCATACACACAACGGTAAATAAGCAAAATCTACTGTTTCATAGAGTAGCGGCATTATCGTATACGAATACTGTAAAATAATATTATATACCAGCCACATACTGCCGTTACTGCCCCATCCCCGCTATGGTATACACTGCCGCATGAAGTATGGCGCGTCTTGCCGACAGCGATATATTTTAGTACTATATCTATAGAAGGGGTATATAATCATTTATTTACTATGATTAACAATGAATATCCTCCGGAGATACTGTATATGAGTACAATAAAACTTATCACTGCACTTGAAAAAATAATTCAGGAAAACAATCACTATGACCATCTTCGTCAGCCGCTTCAAAAATGGCTGAACACTGCTGATCTTAAAGCATTGTATCATATTAATGTCTACCGGCTAGCTGATACACTGAACCTTGACCGGAACACCTTACTTCGGCTTTTTATTATTGTAACTTATCATTCCGTATTCAATATTAATTGGGATTTCCATTCTCCGTTTTGCAACGCAGTTGTTGCTTCTCATAATCGTTTTTCAGAAAGCACGACTGAAAACTTTTGTCCGGTAAAAAAAGAGCGCTTCCGTAATGAACTAAACAGTACTGTTGAGGTAACCTTCACCCCGCAGGAATCATATATTGAATTTCCGGATGATTTTATCAAACTGCATAATAAAATTATTATGCAGCAGGCTATGGCAGGAACACTTGAAATGCCCGATCCGTATGTTACCGGATTTGATTGTCTGCATGTCCCTGAATTTCTTGATTTATTTTATGATGATGTTCCTGCTGCTGATGAAAATCTCTATATCAACAATGTTACACTCATGTTTACTGATATTAAAGGTTCAACACAATTATATGATACCTTAGGTGATGCAACCGCGTATGGATTAGTACGCGATCATTTCAACATTATGTTTAAAACGGTAAGCGCTCATGATGGAATAATTATTAAAACTATCGGTGATGCGGTTATGGCATCATTTAAAAAACCCGAACATGCTGTTGCTGCCGCTCTTGCAATTCAGAGTGAATTTGCGGCATTCAATACACGTGAAAATCTTCCCGGTGAAATTATTATTAAAATAGGCATGCATTCCGGCAGTACAATTGTCGTAAATTTAAATCGTCATATTGATTATTTCGGTCAGACCGTCAATCTTACTGCCAGAATACAAAATGTTGCGCAGGGCGGTGATATTACCATTTCAGAAGAAATGCGTAATAATCCGAATGTCATTGCTTTACTGAAACAGCATGTTTCTTCACTGACAAAAATCAAAGTTCATTTAAAAGGCATTGAACAGGATAAAATTATTTACCGAATCTAACCTGCTTCCATACTACACAAAACCCGATATTCATAGTATAACTACTCTATGACATTGCGTATTCATTATTACGGACTGCTGCAGTCTCCGGCAAGTTGGGCACGCATCGGCAGAGAATTACTGCCTGCACTGGATCGCCTTCCGGTTGCGTTGACCGCAGCATCGGTAAAAGGATTTGGGTACAATCAAACCTTTCCTCTTGCACCGGCGCTGCAAACAATTATTGACCGTCGCCGGACACCGTATGATATCGTCCTTTCCTTTACCCATCCTGCAACCTATCATCGTCATAACGGTAAAAAGCTCTTTGCCATTATGACATATGAAGCAGAATCTCTGCCAAAAGCATGGGTATCCAATATAAATACCTTTGCGGCAGCGTTATTTGTTCCTTCACGCTACGTCCATACCGCATGCCGTACCGCAGGAATAAACATTCCGATATATACTATTCCGCACGGTATTAATACAAATATATTTCATCCGAAACAGCATCATTCTCGCGCTCTTGAACATTCTGATGATTATACTTTTTTATTTGTCGGCACTTCACATTGGCGGAAAGGGCTTCATATACTGCTGGATGTATGGATGAAAACATTTTTACCGAATGATGCCGTTCGATTGATAATCAAAACACTTCCGGTGTCGTCAAAAAATAATCGTAAACTAAAATATTGGGAAATTCCTGACATCCCGAAACGTATTGATCACCTGCAGACAAAAGGATATTCAATTCTTCTGCACACACACTGTATTGATGACACTGAACTCGCAGATCTGTATAGCGGCGTTGATGCAATTGTCCTGCCCGCTTATTGCGAAGGGTTCGGTTTAGCGGTACTTGAAGCCATGAGCTGTGCTAAACCGGTTATTACATCAGCATATGGCGGTGTGCTTGATTTCTGCAATGATACGAATGCTTTTCTTATCCCTGCTTTTCGCCGTATTGATACGTACGGCGTTTATGATGCTCCGCACGAACAGCTGATTACCGGATATCCCGATGCCGACAGCCTCGCTGCAGCAATGAAACATTGTTTTCAAAACCGTATCAGTGAAAATATACACGGCAGAACAACCGCATTACAATATACTTGGGATAGTGCGGCACAAAAAATATATACGATTATCAGTGATTTTTCATCCGGCCATACACAAACTGAATAAAAATTATAATACCAATATATGTTGAATACAGATTATAAATAACATACCGCATTATTTCTAATAAAACTCACGCCCCTGAATAATAAAATCATCAAAGCGTGTTTTCACATTAACCGGTTGTGCCCATTCGCTCCAATCACCGATACCGGCTGCACCTTTTAGATTAATATTAAATGCTGCCCATGGCGGAGAAAATCCGGGATACAGCGGAACTGTTTTAACCTGATGCCAAACAGCACCATTATCGGATGAATATGAAAAATACAGTGTTTTATTCGTTTTTTCTATTTTTAACAGCATTGTTGGTGCATATCCGGTTTGCTGAGTATTATATACTGTTACATCAGAATAATTAGTACCGCCGGTTAAGCCATTCGTTGCATAAAAAATACAATTACTTGTACTATCAGCCTGATACCCGAATATATGATGATCGACATATCCGGTTGAGCTTTCCTTGATAATATCCAATGCAATACACCCCATACCGACTGATGAAGTACCGTCAACTTTTACGGAAACCTGACAAAAGGTAAAATCTTCGAGATAAAACATTCCTATTCCATGCGGGGAATATCTTCCGTTGTGCGGACCCATTTGCAATTTTCCCCCGGTTTCAGCATATGTCGCTTTTGGATTATATGAGGCAGGCGCAAGGCATTCATCCCAAAGCGTCGTATTAATTTCATTATCATCAAAGTTTTCAATAAGATATACCGCTGACATTGAAAATATTCCGGGATAAACATCCCCTGCTTTAAACGATACGGTTCGTATATAATTATAATAATTTGATTTTTTTAAGACCGTGGTATACGTTCCCGGATCAATATTTTTCATAATAAACGTTCCGTCAGCACCACTGATTGTTGTTGCAATCAATGATTCCTGATTTGTCTGCGTTCCGGTATGCAGTTCAACCGTAACCGAAGAAAGTTTTTCATCAATATCATCATCACGAACACTGCCTTTAAGTGTCCCCTTAACAATATCACCAAAAAGCGGATCTTTACCGCACTGTGTCATAAACAAACTGATGAGAATAAATAAACCGGTATATATAATTTTTTGATACGGTGGCATCATTTCAGATATACTCCTAATCCGGCTCGTATATATCGGGTAATGCCGTCAACCTGCACTTGTTTATCAGGATAATCTTCCCGAATAAGCTGATATCCGCCTTCACATCGAATATTCGCACTATGACTGATCGGAAATTCAAAACCGCACGCAGCAACATAACACGGATCTACATTTCTCCGAAGTTCTTCACCAAGCCCGCTCATCAAATTCAATAAAGCAATTCCGGCACGTCCTGATACATATAACCGTGTTCGCGCACTGAACGGTAAACTTAATGCAAGCCCTGCCGTTAACGGCATAAATGAAAACTGCGAAAATTCGTTTTCTTTAAATTGCGTACCGAAATATGATGCTTGTATATCAAACCCGATAAACGACAATCCGAATAAATCAGAATAAAAATGCAATCCGAGTAATTCCCAGCCGTCGGAAAGCGTGATACTCAAAGGCTGCTGAAACTCCTGATACCCCATATTCACACCAAAAACCGCTTTATCAGCTGCTTTTTCCATTGTTCCGAACGCTTCCAGAATTGTTCCGCCTTCAATTCTGAAATTACCGACAAGGTCTTTATAGCCGTTTCGTTTTATTTCAATGGTATACACGCCGGGAACGACTTTATCGACGTATAACGGAGTTATCCCTACTTCCTGACCGTTAACAATTACTCGTGCACCGGACGGCTGTGATTTTAGTTTTAATGTTCCGTATTTATAATACTCGGCATAATCATCAGCTTGATTATTATTCGGCATATATTGTGCATATACAGAACTTGTACAAAATATACAGAGTATCACACTGTATTGTATAATTACATTAAATATGTTTTCTTTTCCCATATAGTGTATTCCAAATTATATATTAAAATATACAGCATTATTCAATAATATCAAAGAATATATCGTTTGTTTAACCTGTTTTTATCACTGCATTTAACATTCATGATGAATACAATATTCACGATATCGAGACCAAAAAGCATCGGATTCCGGGCATGGCAGTTTATAATCAACACCACTGCGTATAACATGTACCCCGTTTATCGTGTCACGTACCTCTCCAATAACTTCAGCAATAATACCGCGCTGACTGATAATACGTACAAGCTCATTTTTTTTATGCGGTCGGCATGTAATAATCATACTTCCTGCCGATGCTGCTTCAAACGGATTAATATTCAGCACTTTCAGTATATTCATTGCTTCACCGCTGAGCGGGACCCGTACCTCATCAATATGTATACCTTTTTTCGACACTATACTTAAATAATGTAATGCGCCGCTCAAACCGCGTTCATTACAGGAAACGAACGATGTAATATCATCCAATGCATAATCATCATGATATAATGCTGTTATTGTACTGTGTATGCATGTGTTGTAAATTGCGTTTTGTGTACGCAGTACTGTTTGATCGCCGACTGCTTCGCTCAGTGTTTTCGGTATCGTCCATGCAGCAACTCCTGCCGCTTCACCGGCAATATTGCCGGTTATAATAATACTATCGCCGTTTTGCGCTCCTGCCGGGGTTACAGAGCGCCCCCCTGATACAATACCGGTTACCGCAATACTTCCTGCCCATAATGACTGCCGATCGCTCTTCGGCTGCCATCCGATATAATGGGCAGTACAGGTAATATCATATTTACGGCAGCTTTCGGAAAGCGTTCGCCAAAAGATTCGCATATCCGACTCTGTCCATTCCGCCGGACAATGTAGATCAACAGAAACCGCAGAAGGAATAATACCTGCCTGCATAAAAACATTTATCGCCTTATTTAAACTGTAATATCCGATTGCCTGCGGCGGTATTCGTTCCGGACAGGTTATCGGAGCAATACTCAGAGCAAGATCATGATCGCCGGCACGTATAAAACTAACCGGAAACTGCATAGACGATGCGGGAATAACAGTGTCATGTGAAGAACCAAGATACGGAAATATATGTGTCTGAAATAACGAATCAGTCAGTTGTACATCCGGCGGGAGCATATGCTCCTCCCTGTAATAAAGTATAATAAAAAAACAGTACCTATTCTTAATGCCAGAATAATCAAGATTGTATACAAATACAAGTTTAAAAACACCTGAATAATTGCGATACTCTGTACTTATTTTCAGTTGCCGGTATTTCACAATTCTCTTCTTCAGCAATAATTATTGTCTGCATGTTCTATATTGACAATTGAACTATTATAATTATCATTGCCCTCGATGGTTTCAACAGCAATTACTTTAAATCAACTTAGTCTTTCTTCACCGTTCATGCTTGCATCCGGAACGTGTGGTTATGGCACTGAACTTGAAGAATTAATTGATATTAATGCCCTTGGCGGGATTATATTAAAAACCGTTACTCTACAACCGCGTCTCGGAAATCCGCCGCCGCGCATTTTTGAAACTCCCTCAGGAATGCTGAATGCTATCGGTCTGCAGAATGTCGGTCTTGAAAACTTCATTTCAGAAAAATTGCCCGCTGTTGGAAAATACCCCTGTGCAATCATCGCTAATATTGCCGGTGAAACGATCGAAGAGTTTCAGGAAATTGCTGATGTTCTTTCTGATCATGAACGGATTGATGCTCTTGAATTAAATGTATCCTGCCCTAATCTTCGAGAAGGAGGACGCAGTTTCGGTCATTCCATTAAAACACTCGAAACAGTTGTTTCCGTTGTACGAACAGTCAGTACAAAACCGATAATTGTGAAGTTATCACCAAACGTTTCTGATATTGAACAATATGCACATGTAGCACAGGAAAGCGGTGCTGATATAATCAGCGCGGTAAATACGTATGTCGGTATGGTTATTGATATACATACCGCACGACCGGTGCTGGCAAACAGTACCGGTGGTGTCTCAGGACCGGCAATACGACCGCTTGCGCTCTCGGCAGTATGGCGGATAGCACAAAAAGTATCGATCCCGATTATCGGTATCGGCGGGATTACAACGCTGCATGATGCACTTGAATTTTTTATGGCAGGTGCCTCAGCAGTACAGATAGGAACAGCAAACTTTAAATTTCCAAATACCGCCGCACGACTGACTGCAGAGCTTGAGCATTACTTAAAAAAACATAACTATGATTCATTGCAGCCTCTTATCGGATGTGCGCATATAAAGGAAACCGAAGAATGAATGCCCTTGAAAAAATAAAAAAAAGACAGCATGATTGCAGCTCATTACTCTGTATCGGACTTGATATTGATCGTGCAAAAATGCCGCCGGCTATTCCTGATACCTATCATGGACGACTGACCTTTATAAAAGAAATTATTGATGCGACAAAAGAATATGCACTTGCGTACAAACCAAACTGTGCATTTTATGAATCAACCGGCATTGACGGCGCACGCCTTTTATCCGAAACGTGTAATCTCGTTTCAGCAACCGGAGCAGTGTTATTAGTTGATGCGAAACGCGGTGATATCGGTAATACCGCTGAGCATTATGCACATTACATTTTTGATCTGCTTGGTGCTGATGCTACAACGGTTAATCCGTATATGGGATATGATGCCGTTAAGCCGTTTCTCAATTATTCCGATAAACTCAGTTTTATTCTCTGCCTGACGTCAAATCCAAGTGCTGCTGATTTCCAGTTTCATACATCGGATACTCCGCTTTATTTAAATGTTGCCGCTCATGCAGCCGACTGGAATACTCTTCATAATAATTGCGGGCTTGTTGTCGGTGCGACACGTCCTGATCTGATAGAAAATGTTCGTATAAAAGCCCCCGGATTACCATTTCTCATTCCCGGTATCGGTGCTCAAGGCGGCGACCTTCAAACAAGTCTTGCTGCAGCATTAAACAACGGCACAGCATTAATTGCAGCATCACGCAGTATTCTCTATGCATCCAATGGTAATGATTTTGCTGAAGCAGCACGCTGCAAGGCAGCTGAATTACATACTGCCATTAACCATGCGCGCAGCTGATGCACTACCCAAACAATACTCGTTCCCTTTTTTATCGTCAGGTAATGCCGGCATCCCTATGGTACCGTTACGATAACCATCATCCTCTTTTATGAAAAACAAGATCCGAGGGCGGTTGTTTTCGGTAATAAACTACATTATCTTTATTAAAATATAATAATTGTTCAACAATACCTTTAAACGGCTCTTTCAGCCGCCGGTATTGATTAATAAATGAACGTTCTTCGGGTGTAATTGCAAACGGCTGGTCATCTGAAACTAATAACATGTGAAGCGGTTCATCAAGTGCTTCAGCAATTTTAATAAGTGAATACAATCGGATACCGCGTTTTCCATTTTCCAGATTACTAATAAAAAATGTGGAAAGATCGGCTTTATTGCCGAGTCGTTCCTGTGAATATCCTTTCTCTTTTCGTAATTGTCGTATTCTTTGTCCCAATTCTTTTAATTTCATAACTATTCCCCTACATATGAAAACATGCCATACTTGATACATATCATGTATCAAACTCTCCTCACAATACTGCTGAACATAATTATAATGATTACATAGTAATGACTCCTTTCACGAAAAGCATATAGAGCAATTACACATTATACATGCATCACGTACATTAACTGTATTTCTTAAGAAATATAACCGGAAGGAATAACATCTACTGTTATAGCAATAAAAGTATATGTTTTCACTCATAATGTCAAGTTTATGTATAAAAATAATTATGCAATTGTATTTAAAAATGGTATACACAAACAATATAATGATGCGACTCGATAGTATAATAGTACCCGGTACCCGCTGCATTAGACATCAGCACTGCGTATGGATGCCTGCAGGGTATAATATATATAGTATTAATACATTAATAGGTGTCGGTATTAATTATTCACAATCATCGGCATACTCGTATATACTATTTCGTTAAAGGAAAAGAAACATGACTCTTAATGCAATATGTACATCAAACGAATTTTTGTGGATATGTATGCTTATTATAGATTTTCTGATGGCACTGGCATTATATGCGCTTTTTAGAAAAACAGGATTGTATATTCTTATTGCGTTGAATATTGTCGTTTGCAATATTCAGGTAATGAAAATTATTCCCTTGCTCGGTTTTACAACAACCCTTGGCAACGTACTGTACGGCAGTATTTATTTTGCAACTGATATGCTGGGAGAATTATACGGAAAGAAAGAAGCACGACGTGGTGTCTTATTCGGGTTTGTCGGACTTGTATATACCGCAATTATGTTTCAATTAATGCTTCACTTTTCCACTATCAACGATCCGTTTGCAGTAAAAACAAGTGCTGCGCTGGATACATTATTTCGGTTTGAGTTTCAAATTGTTATAGCAAGCATTATCGCGTATGCCGTCAGTCAAATACATGATGTATGGGCATTTGATTTCCTGAAACGAAAAACACACGGCAAACATCTCTGGCTGCGAAATAATGTATCAACACTGCTCTCACAGGCTATTGATAATACCCTCTTTAATGTTATTGCTTTTTATAACTGGAAAGCATTGTTTTTTGAAGGAACAGGCGGGTGGCTGCTGCCGTTTCATGATGTCGTCTCAATTTATATTGCAACCTATATTATGAAAATAATCATTGCGGTATCCGATACGCCGTTTTTATATATCGGGCGTTCCATTGCAAAACGATTCGGAGAATATACACCGATAGAATAATGTTCCGTACTCATGAAAGGCACTGTTATGCGTTCTTCTTTTTTACCGTATTTCATTCCCTCAATCAGTGATGAAGAAATCCGCTCTGTTACTGAAACGCTCTCATCCAACTGGCTGACGACCGGTCCGAAAGTCCACGAATTTGAACAGGCTTTTGCCCGAACCGTTGGTGCTCGTCATGCAATTGCGGTCAATTCATGTACCGCTGCACTGCATCTCGGTCTGGTCCTCTCCGGCATTAAACCGGGTGATGAAGTTATTACGACACCATTAACATTTTGTGCAACGGTCAATGTTATTATTCATACCGGTGCAGTACCGGTTCTTGCCGATATTGATCCGATAACGGGCTGTTTATCACCGCATGCCGTTCGTTCAGTAATAACCGAAAAAACAAAAGCAATTATTCCCGTTCATTTTGCCGGCACACCGTATGATATTGATACGCTGCATGCACTTGCACATGATCATGCACTTGCCGTTATTGATGATGCGGCACATGCATTACCGACGTATTATAAAAATCGTATTATCGGTTCATTCGGCAATCCGACTGCGTTTAGTTTTTATGTAACGAAAAATATTACTACCGGCGAAGGAGGTATGCTGGTTGTCAATGATGATAATGCAGCACACTATGCGCGCATTCTGACTTTGCATGGTATTAGTGCTGATGCATGGAAACGCTATCATCAAGCAGGAAGCTGGCGCTATGACGTTGAATGTGCAGGCTTTAAATATAATATGATGGATATTCAAGCAGCGCTTGGTCTTCAGCAATTACGGAAACTTGATTCTTTTCAACAACGCCGCTCGGCTATTGCTGCACGCTATACGTCTGCTCTGGCATCACTGCCGCTTATCCTTCCTGTTGAAATACCTGAAACAAAAACATCATGGCATTTGTATGTTATCAGATTAAAACCCGATGCGCCGCTATCACGCAATACGCTCATTGACGCACTAAAAAAAAGAAATATCGGCACCGGTGTACATTTCATTCCGCTTCATCATCATTCATTTTATCAAAATTCGTTCGGCTGGAAAATAGGCGATTTCCCGAATTGCGATTCTTTTTATTCCGCTGCACTGAGTTTGCCGCTGTATCCCGCGATGACTGATGACGATGTACAGGATGTTATTGATGCCCTGTATGATATCATTGTGTAATCACACGATACTTTTAATGAATGTTTTTAATCTTTTCAGCAATTATTTTCGTTATTCCCGAAACCGTTGTTAAGTCTGATATTGATGCTGCGGTAATTTTCTCTAATGAGCCAAACCGTTTTAATAAACTGTTTTTTCGTTTTTTGCCAATCCCCGGTATACGATCTAATGATGAATAAAAACTTTTCTTTCTGCGCACTGTTCGATGAAAGGTAACCGCACAGCGATGCGCTTCATCACGTACCGCCTGAAGGAGTTTTAATGCCGACGATGCCGGCGCAAGTACTATTGGTTTCGATTGACCGGGCAGAAATATTTCTTCGTTCTTTTTTGCAAGACCGATAATACTATGCTGCTCACTGCTAATCCGGTGGAGTATTTCATATGCTGCTCGAAGCTGTCCTTTCCCGCCGTCAATGACAATTAATGCCGGGAATTCTTTTTTGTCATTTGCCAGACGCTGATAGCGGCGCGCAATAACTTCCCGCATAGAAGCAACATCATCATTATTGGTATGACTTTTAATATGAAATTTACGGTATTTATTTTTATCAGGTTTACCGTTTTTAAAATAGACCATTGCGCCAACAGTGCCGCCTCCCTGCGTATGTGAAATATCAAAACATTCAATGGTCTCCGGCAGTACCGGCAGATCAAGTGCTATTTGTAATTCTTTCAGCTGCTTTCCCGTCTGTGTTGTTTTTCGGGCAATAAGAAATTCATTAAGCGCCATTTCCGCATTTACCTGCGCCAGCTTCACCAGCCGCGGACCTTCACCGGAGCGCGGCGCACGAATACGAACCCGATGACCGGCTCCGGCAGTCAGCCATGCAGCAATAACTGTACGCGCCGCATCTTCCATCGGTGCGGGTAAAATAATCTCTTCAGGAATAGAATCGCCGCTTTCGTAATATTGTGTAAGAAACCCTTCCATCAATTCACTGTAATTCAGCTCAGCAGGATTACGGACAATAAAATGCGAACGACCGATAATTTTTCCTTCACGCATCTGAAACACTGACAGCGTATACAACGTCCCTTCATGCGCATACGCAATTACATCCTGCGAAAGAAACCGCTGTGAAACAACACGCTGACGAGCCTGCATGTTTTTTATACTTTCAAGCCGGTCCCGCATAAATGCCGCTGATTCAAATTGTTCTGTATCACTATAGTGTTTCATCTTTTCGGTAAACGTCGTTATTAATGCAGTATGCTTGCCGCGTATAAAAAGTAAAACTTCCTGTATTAACTCTTTATATACATCCGGCGGAACAGTTCCCATGCAGGGAGCACCGTATTTCGGAAGACCGCATTGTCGAATTTGATAGTATAAACATGGTTTGCCCGCTGTTTTCCCGTAGTGTAATTCACGCGCACAATTCACCAACGGAAATATACGCCGAATAATCTCAAGTAAATGACGTATTGATTTTGCGGTAGTATATGGTCCGAAATATATACCGCCGTCATTCACACGCCGCCGCGTAATGATAAAACGGGGATATTCGGCTGCGGTTAGTTTTAAATAAGGATATTGTTTATCATCTTTAAGATGAATATTATAACGCGGTTTATGTTTTTTTATCAGCGTCGCTTCAAGAACTAATGCCTCAAGCTCATTCGCAACGATAATCCATTCAATATCAGTAATATTTTTTACCAGCCGCTGCGTTTTTATATCTTTCGCCTGACCGGAAAAATACGAGCGTACTCGATTTCGCAGATTAATTGCCTTGCCAATATAAATAATGCTTCCGTTATTGTTTTTGTATAAATAAACACCGGGTTGTGTCGGAATATTTTCAATTTTATGCTGTAATAATGCTGAACGTTTGAATGGTCGATTCATACCGGTAGTATACTGACTCTATAACAAGACGGCAATATCCGAATACTACGATTAATATAAATTGCTGATGTCTTCAATACGATATATAACCGGTGCACGGCGCACCTCAGATAATGCATTAATTGCGGTAATGGCTTTCTGAACATTTCGTTCTTCAGCAGCATGGGTAATAATAACAATCGGAACAGTCGCTTGTTTTATTTCTTTCTGTATAACCGAAGCAATTGAAATATTATATTTTCCAAGCAAACCGGCAATACGCGCCAATACACCGGGTTTGTCTAAAGTCATAATACGAAAATAATAACGGCTGCAAAACCGATCAGGCGGAAGTATAACGCTTTTTAACAATGGTACTGTTTGTACGGTATATGATGCATTATTGGTACGCTGTAGTTCTTTTGCAATATCAACAATATCCGCAACAACGGCACCGGCAGTCGGCAAACTGCCTGCTCCTTTGCCGATCATCATTTGCGCACCGACTTTATCCCCTTCAAGATAAATAGCATTATACTCATTCGCAACGTTTGCAAGTGCATGGTGGGCACAAATAAACGTCGGATGAACACGGCATTCAATGCCTTTTTTACCGGCATGGGCAATAGCAAGTAATTTTAATTCATATCCCAGTTTTTTCCCATATGCGATATCAATTTGTTGTATTGCATGTATTCCTTCACGGTATACTGTTCCGAAGGGGATATATGTATTAAACGCCAGTCCGGCAAGCAATGCAATTTTATGAGCCGCATCCGAACCGTTTACATCCAAGGTCGGATCCGATTCTGCAAATCCAAGCTGCTGCGCACGTGATAATGCCGTGTTGTAATCCCAATTATTTTTAGTCATATTCCAAAGAATATAATTACACGTCCCGTTAAGAATACCGACAATACGGGTAAAACGGTTTGCCACTAATGCTTCCGATACGGATTTAATAATCGGTATCCCGCCGGCTACACTGGCTTCATAGCGAATGAAACAGCCTGCTTTTTTCGCCGCAGCAAACAGTTCACTTCCCTTCTCCGCCAGTAATGCCTTATTCGCCGTTACTACTGATTTACCGGCAGCAAGTGCATGTAATACAATTTTTTTCGCGGTTGTTTTACCGCCAATAAGTTCTACAATAATATCAATCTCACTATCCGCGATAACTGCAGCACTATCTTTTGTCAACATCCCTTTCGGTACCGTGATACCGCGATTACTGCGTATATCAAGATCTGCTATTCGCTTTAAGACAAATTGAATGCCCGTACGATTCTGAAGAAGTTTTTTTTCCCGTAATAAAATTGATGCCACACCGGCGCCAATTGTTCCAAAACCAATAATACCTATCGTTACTTTTCTCATGTATATACACCTTCCATGATAATGACCGGAGCGTATCAAAAATTGTATTATGCGTCAATGCGATTAGTACGAACGATATACTGAGCAGTAAAATTTAAAAGTTTTCGTGCAAAAATCGTCTTCTTCATACGCCGAATAGATTCTGTCCGCCCGGTACTGTCAATTAATTCCGCAGCATTTTCATCTGAACCGAATCCCTGACCGGGAATAGAAATATTATTCGCGGCAATAATATCAAGATGCTTCGCTTTTAATTTATACGCTGCATTAATAATCATATTTTCACTTTCAGCCGCAAACCCCACAAGAATACGATTGCCTTTTTGCATACCAAGTTCAGCAAGAATATCAGTCGTACGAATGAGTTTTAAACTCCATTTTTTTCTTGTTCCTTTGCTGATTTTATTCATGACGGGTGTTTCCGGCGTCCAGTCGGCAACTGCCGCTGCCATAAAAATCATCTGCATGGCAGGATATTCTCTTTTTACTGCTTCTGCCATTTCATCGGCACTGGTAACACGAATACAGTGCACTCCCTGCGGAGGATGTACGGTCGCAGTACCAAGAATCAAGGTTACATGAGCCCCAACTTGTTTTAAGACACGGGCAAGTGCACATCCCATTTTACCCGATGAACGATTGCCGATATAGCGGACACGATCAATCATTTCGCGCGTACCGCCGCCGGTAACAAGAACCTTCTTGTTGTTATACAGCGCACGCAAATTCATGCAAGAAGTTCTCCTGCTTTTGCAAGTATTGCATCAACTGACGCCATCCGTCCGATTCCGTCATCGCCGCACGCCAGTCTGCCGCGTTCCGGTCCGACAATTTCATACTTCAATTCCTGAAGCTGCTGAATATTTTTTTGTACGATACGATTGCGCCACATACGCACATTCATTGCCGGGCACATCATGACAGGGCACGTACATGATAATAATACTGTACTCAGTATATCATCCGCTAATCCATGTGCCGCTTTTGCAATACAATTCGCTGTTGCCGGTGCAATAATCATTAAATCCGCCTGAGCTGATGTATCAAGATGCGGATACGCAGTATCACTATGAAATAATTTCGTGCGTACCGGATTATGCGACAGTGCCTGAAAAGTTAAGGGTTGTATAAACTCAACTGCGTGATCCGTCATAATAACATGCACATGCGCTTCTTTCGCGGTTAATTTTGAACATAGATCCGCTGCTTTGTATGCGGCAATTCCGCCGGTTACACCAAGTATTATATTTTTACCGCGCATTGTGTATATCTCCTTGTTTATCGATGAAACCATCGGTCAATATGCCGACGGTCCATCCGCGTTATTATCGGTCGTCCATGCGGACAAGTAAAGATATTGTATGTATTAATATCTTTTACCAATGCGGCTATTTCCTCAGCAGTTATATTTTCACCGGCCATTATTGAAGAGCGGCATGCCATTCGTTCAAGCAGCCGTTCCCGCATAGTTGTTGTATCTATTTCAGTCTTATCCCGCATTACCGATATTATATCCTTCAGCATATCAGCTTCATTCCCGCTCCATACTGCCGGAACTTCCCGTATACAGACTGTATCAGGACCAAATTCTTCAACAATCATACCAATGGTATTTAAAACATCACGCCCCGCCATGGCAATATCATATTCTTCCGGTGTTAATTCAACCGGACGCGGTGTCAATAATGGCTGACGAACCACTTCTCCATCAAGGAGATTAGATTTTAATCGTTCATAATTAATACGCTCATGCGCCGCATGCTGATCAATAAACACTAATGCCTCCGGTTCTTCCAATACAATATAAACACCGAACACACTGCCGATTATACGATAACTCGGATGTATCGCAGTACTCGTATTTAATGCCGCCGCATCGTGTACAACCTGATTATCAGTTCCGCTTTTCGACGTTTGTAAAAGCGGATTGACGGTATGGCGCGGCAATGAAAATTGTAAATCAGCAACAGCGCCGCTTGATGGAACCGGTGAATGCGGTATTGAGCCGGTTCCGGCTGATGTATTTCCTGAATGAACAACTGACATTCGCCGCGGTACTAAGTGTTCAGGAATAGCATTATTCTGTTTAAGTGCTTCGCTTACTGCCGTGCGTATAAATCGAAATACTTCCCGTTCATCTTCAAAACGCACTTCCCGCTTTGCCGGATGAACATTAATATCAATATACTGTGGATCAGCATTTAAAAATAGTATTGTCCGCGGATACCGATTTGACGGGATTAAACCGCTATAGGCCTGCTGCAGTGCCGTAGAATATCCTTTATAAACAATGGCACGCCCATTTAAAAATAATTCCTGATCAGCACGTGTCGGTCGAGTAGCATTCGGCTGAGAAATAAATCCGCGAATGCTCATATGCTGTCCGGTCAGCTGAACCGGTATCATATGCTGCATCGTTTCATTGCCGAATATACGTATCAATCGTTCCCGATGATTTTCGGTACGGGGAGTATCAATACTTATCTTATCTTCAATACGCAGTGTAAAATGTACTTGCGGATACGCCATACAAAATTGCTGGATACACTGTTTTATATGCCGTACTTCCGCATTTTTTGATTTTAAGAACTTTCGCCGTGCCGGTGTATTATAAAATAAATTATTTACGGTAATGGTTGTTCCGGTCGGTGCGCCGCAAGTATCAATTTTTGTTTCACCGGATTTACCGACACGAAGACATGCGGCAACCGCCTCATCACGATGGCGAGTAATCATTTCAAACTGTGAAACAGATGCAATTGACGGCAACGCTTCACCGCGAAAACCAAGTGTCAGTAAATTATGCAAATCATGAACATCCGTAATTTTACTGGTTGCATGTTTTTTAAGTGCTGTTTGTGCATCAGCAGCAGTCATACCAATACCATTATCCTGCACTGTTATGCGCGCACACCCGCCGTCGTGTATTATCACCGTAATTCTGACGGCTTCCGCATCAAGCGAATTTTCAACTAACTCTTTTACCACTGATGACGGACGTTCAACAACTTCACCGGCAGCAATTTGATTATAAACATGCGGCGGCAATAACCGTATCTTACCCATATGGTCTCCTATAACGCCATTCAATCGTACTTTTACCGTATTGACAAGGTGGAAGGGGAAAGAAATTTAATGATATGCTGATTAATGTTACTGAATGTTATTCAACTAATTCAGTTTCAGTTTGTGATTGCCGAATAGCACGGCGCGCAACAGCATTTTGAAAAATTGAACTCATTGATACATATAAAAAACTGATGGTGTATATCAACAGAAACGGAATAACTAAATACCGCTTCGTTATAAGTGCAACAATAATCGTCGTAATCGCATACCCCGCAAAGAGCAGCTCAAAAATGGTCATATAATCAACTTTAGCGTGGTAATTTTTATTCTTCCATTTATCGGAGCGGGATGTAATTCCGTGTTTTGGCGTACGAACAAACGGAGATTGCTTTCCAATAATTGCTTCAATAAAACCACGGGTATTATTAACCGCAATACCACAACCGACAATCATCATTAACGGAACATGTAAAATACGGCGCTTCCAGTCATTCGGATACAATTGCTTTTGTGCAAATGCATAAAAGGTCATCGGACCAAATGTTGCAATGGTAAATAACGTTGCCATAATCGAGACAAAAATACTGCGCGTATATAAAAAATCAAATGACAGTATCGGCAGCGTAATAAGAATGTTTATCAGCATAAGCGGATGAATGGCATAATTCGTAAGATGCACAAACGCTTCAAGTTTCGTATGCAGCGGTATTTTTGCAGAAAAAATGGTCGGCAACAGTTTGACCGCTGTTTGTATTGATCCTTTACACCAGCGAAACTGCTGTGATTTGTATGCTGCCATCGTTGCCGGCAATTCAGCCGGATTAATGACATCACGAATATATCGGAATTTCCATCCTCTTAATTCAGCACGATATGAAAGGTCAAAATCCTCAGTCAATGTATCATCCTGCCAATTGCCGGCATCAATAATACATTTTTTTCGCCATATCCCGGCAGTGCCGTTAAAGTTCATGAAAAAACCATTCCCTGAACGAACCGTCTGATCAAGAGTAAAATGTCCGTCAACACCGATTCCTTGTGCACGTGTTAACATTGAATAATCGCTGTTGATACTCCCCCAACGAGTTTGTACCATCCCGATTTTTTTATCTTCTAAAAATACCGGCACCGTTTTCTTTAAAAACTCTTTTGCAGGAAGAAAATCAGAATCAAAAATTGCAACATATTCATTTTTCGTTTTTTCAAGCGCTTCGCGTAATGCTCCGCCTTTATGACCAACACGATTCGTACGATGATAATACTTTATTATAAACCCTTTTTTCTTATACTGCCGTACTAATCGCTTGGTGATTTCCTGTGTTTCGTCGGTTGAATCATCAAGTACTTGGATTTCCATCTTTGATTTCGGATAATCCATCTCCGTTGTATATTTTAATAACCGGCGAATAACATATTTTTCATTAAAAATCGGAAGCTGAATAGTAACTTTCGGCCAGCTTTTTAACTCAATATCCGGGGCATTGCACCCGCCGACACTTCTTTTATAAAGAAATACGATTAAATAGGTATGCATCCCATATAAAAACAAGAGTGATATATCCAATGCATAAAAAATCATAAGTATAATAACCGGTAATGAATAATCCATGATAACCCTCAAATTACGTTATCTACCGTACGCGTACATAGCATACGATATTAATATATTTTTCATATGCTGCACTACACACGGTTATTCAGAAACGTCATTTAAACTATTACGCCCTGACTATGTCTTCATTCTATATGTGTATACAGCAAACCGTATATGACGATAAAATCCCATTATATTTGACATATGCAGTATATAAATGTATTGAAAATATAACTTCAGCAGGGTAAAGGAAAGCGCTGTAAATTGCAAGTACTATTTTCTCCGTATATACCCCCTTTAGAAAACAGTAATTATTATTCAATAATATTTTCGTTTGTTATACTTATATCAATTAATAATGGCAATAATAGTGTTATATCCATCTTGCATTTTTTATAAAATTAGTATATATATATGAATCATGAAAAACAAAAAGATACTATCATTTTTTTTGTTATTCGGTTTATCATTCATTCTTATCCCCTCTGTTTTTGCACATCAGTTGCTGCTGCCGGTTAAAAGCCCGTATGATTATGCCTATGCAAAAATAATTACCGCAACCAATACTAAATATATTAAACAAGGGCAAGTCTTCACTTATACAGATATTACAACACCAAAATCCGTTATTCTTGCAGAAAATATGTACCGCATGCGATTTGTTACCGGTAAATTAAAAGGAAAATATTTTAATTGTACCGAAACAGTATATTTGAATGAACCAAAAACTTTTTATAAAAGCGGAAGAATTGTCTTTATAAAATACTGTGCAAGTCAAAATAACGTCATAACACATGCGGAAATTACCGGGACTATTCGTCGTGTTGATAATTATTATTTGTTTCATACACAGCGCGGGAAACAACGTTTTGTTCGCGGCATTATTACAAATATACGACCTCTTGATCAGAAAGAATTGCTCACCAATTATGATTATACAAATAAAAACTTAACTGCCTTCGGGTATACGGTTCTATTAACCTCAGGAGCGCATAAAGGTGAAAGCCTGTTGGCAATTCACAATAAATATAAATATGATCCGTACAAAGTAACCGCTGATGTCGGTGATGCTGTTGTTGTTAATTATGAGGAATTTGATGCTGATACGCTGGTGTATCCGCGCATTCTTGAACCAATACGATTCGTTTGGATACTGATACTTATCGGAATGTTTATTATTGTTGTCATTGCCGTTAGTCGTCTTTCCGGAATGCGATCATTACTGGGGCTCTTTCTGAGTATTTTATTTATCTTTTTCTTTCTTATCCCGCTGGCACTGCGCGGGTGGTCTCCGTTATTATTAAGTATTATTGTTTCGGTTTTTGCTACTGCTGTTTCTATACCGTTAATTCTCGGGTTAAACCTGAAAACTCTTGTTTCAATTATCGGAACGGTCGGTGGTGTTATTATTGCCGGACTTGTTTCAGTAATATTTGCCGGACTGATGAATATAACCGGTATGTTTGCACACGAATTTCGTGACCTGTTTTTCATTACCAAAGGTGTATTTGATTTCGGCGGATTAATACATGCCAGTATTATTATCGGTGCGATTGGTGCTATTATGGATGTTGCAATATCAATAGCCTCAAGCGCCAATGAAATCGCTTCCGTAAATCCTGATATACAATTTATGGATTTATTTCTTTCAACGTATCGGGTCGGAACTGATATTCTCGGATCAATGACGAATACATTAGTTATGGCATATGTCGGTTCATCATTACCAATGCTGCTGGTTTTTACCCGTCAGTTCGGTGATTCAATCGGTTTGCCGGTACTGCTCAATATGGATAATTTTGCTATTGAAATTTTGCGTGCTATTGCCGGTTCGCTGGGAATGTTTACTGCTATACCGCTTACGGCACTTGTGGCTTCATTTATTTTCAGCAGTAAAAAAACAAGCCCTTCGCTGCCTGCTGAAAATAATACATAACTATCGACACAATAAACATGCCCGCTCATTTGATGCTATATACACTGATTGATCGGTTGCCCGACAATTAAAATGATACACGAATACTTCTTCAATCAGAGCGCAATACCTATCGCCTATGTATCATTATTCGCCGTTTCACCCGCCATCCAGCCGGGCTTTTGCCATGCAAATAAATGCCGCCGTTTAAATGAGGTATCGGATATGTTTATTTCCTGTTCTTCGCAAAACGTTAAAATACAATGATACGCTTCTGTTAAGGCTTGTGTCTGATTAACAGTATTTGCATTATTCCCTGCAATATCCGGATGTATTTCCCGAATCATTTTTTTATATCTTTTCTTTAAACGATTAATTGCAACGGTATCTTTAAGCTGAAACAATTCTTTTGCACGTTTGAAATCCTGTAAACTGACGGAGGTGTTTTTCATATTATCTCCCTTACACTTTCAATAAACAATTAATTACAATTTTTGCGCCAGGACTATTTGCCGCTGTGATGCAGCATTTACCGGTGCGTGAGCTGCATAATCACCGAAGACATGAATAACGTCAAGTCCGAGTGAATGAAGTATACTGCGTATTTCTTCAATCGCATACACTCTAATTGAAAACCCTGAACGATGCCGTATTAAACCTTTCTGTATTTCAATATGCTTGATTATTCTTTTATTTGTCCGATCAAAGCGATACCGAGTAACACATGTTCGTCCGTTTTGATAGGTTTTTGTAAACGTTTTGCCATCAGGAAATCCGCCATTCATCACCCAATGATAATTAGTCATATCCAATAATAAACGTCCATGGTGCCGTATGCTCTCAGTCATTGTTTTAAGTGATTGTATATTTCCATCATCGTTAAAATAGCCGAATGTCGTATGCATAACGATAATACCATCAGCCGCATGCAGTGGACGCCATCGACGGATATTGCCGCGAACATAGGTAAGTACATGAGTGCGCATATAATGCTGTGCGGCAGGTTCACTTTTCGCCCAACGAATATAGAGCGGGCTGGTATCAACCCCGAACATCGTATAACCCTTCTTTGCAAGCGGCATGGTTAAACGTCCCCAACCACACCCCATATCAATAAGACAGGAAAATTCATTAAGCGGGAATAATTTTTGAATCATACTAATTTCCCGTTCGGTTGTTGCATCATCATGAAAACCTATCTCTTCAATAAATGCCTCATGCGAATAAAGTGTGCGCCACCATGGCATAACAAATCATCCTTCATAAATATAAATATATTTTATTTTTAATACCCATATTGCCATATGATACAATTAATTATAACGTGAGTGTACGCTGTATACCAATCGTCAGTTGAAACGCTTTACCATCCCCGGGATACGCGTCATAGTTCTCCATTTGTTTTTTCTCGTCATACCCTGTTTGCCAATACTCAATATCAGCAGTTCTTATCGCACAGGCACCTGCAAACGAATATAAACCAATATTTTTAACAACACCAAATGATACCGTTGAAGTGCTTTGTACTAATGCTGTTTGTTTTTTTTCAATATCCGGTTTTGGTGTGCGAGATGATTCAACAGCATATGATACATTGAGTGTCAAATCATTATTGATATATGATATGCCGCCCATGGCATTATAATGCAACGCGACCGGTATAACCGTAAATGAATGAATAAAGGCACTGCCGTCATATGTAATATTTCGTTCACGATACTTTTTTGCACTGAAAATATCAATCTGTGCAGCAATACGAATTATCCGTGCAATACTATATGAAGCGCCAATATCAAATTCCCCTTCTTCATGATTGCCAAATGAAGTCATTGCTTTTAATTCTTCCATTGCACTAATAGTATTGTTTACCGATACTTCATTATATACGGTATACCTAAGAAAATTATAATTATAATTGCCGGTGTAATATGAAAACCCGGCTTCAAACAACTCTGCAGGGTCAACATAAAATAAATGTGCAGAGAGCATCGCTTGTATTTTATTTAAGGTATACGTATCAGTCCGTCGGGATACTGTTTGTCCGGAAAAAACGGATTGTTCATCATATTTTTCCTGATAACCATATATACCGATACAACCGATCCCGCCGTATAACCAATCCCACAAACGAAACCCCGATCCGAAATTTATACGGAAATCATGTCCGCGGCTTTCATGCAGTACTGAATACTTTGTATTGTGCACAACCGATGAAGCTGCTGAATATGTCTTGAAATCTTTCGGAATATACGTAAATGCCCAGCCTGAACGATTTTGCGCACGAGAATTTGCAATAATAAACGTAAGTGGTATGTATATACCGGTTTCATCTTCACTGCCGGGAAAAAGCTGTATACCGTATGCTCCTTTATTAAAATGATCATACTGAAATCTGCTCATTGTTGTACCGCTTAATACACAATAATACCGTCCCCCCGGTAATCCTTTCAGCATTGCCGGATTCTCAAGAACCTCCATACTTGCATCATCAATAACGGTCGTTAATCCGTATAATCCAAATGAATTCAATCCGGCGGCTGATAACGATACCACTACTGCAAAATAAATGAATGTCATTATATACCGGAACATTATACCTGCCTTTGTTGTTTGAACGTCGCTATTCTATATAATTGAGATTCCATTCGCAACTGAAATGTTTTTGTATTTATTCACACTGTGATAATTTTTACAGCCCTAAAATATGAATAGTGTATATCACGATACCTGCAAATAACGTATGAAATAATCTGATGCTGTACTGGTATATTCCGGATTAGTTATAATAATCTAAATTATATTACATATATACTTCGTATATAAACCCATAATAGTAAAAATACTATATCTATCCGAATAAATATAGTATATTAATTATTAATTCATTCCTCTACGATAGCAAGCATATTGATTATTCTGTTAATGTATTTGTTTCAGATTTTCCAATGCTGCTTTCTTCAAGATCATCAGGTTCAAGAGTTACCGGTAACTTCGATTCTTTCTCGGAAACGGATTCCGGATAGACTGACGTATGGCTATTCCAATATGATATTCGAACAGTAAGCCAATGAGAGGTTTCAACAAAAGACGCATAACTGAAACTATAATCAAGAAAAACATCAACGGCTTTGAAATTTAATTTCACCCCTATTCCGCTTTGTACTGATAATCGCTCCTGCAGCTGTACTCCACTTCGTAATTCAATATTCGCCGGCAATGAATACGAAGCCCCGAAAGCACCGATACTGTGTCGCTCACTTTGTTTTTCAATATCCGCCAGAATACACAAAGGATCTATCGGAACATACCGCACGCCGGCACTTATTGATAAAACCGGCTTCACTTCTTGAGAACCAAGTTTTACCGCACTTCCGATATTACGTACGGAAAGACCAAATGTTAAATCTTCGCCGGTGGAACCCGCAGGAAGCACGAATCCTTTTTGCACACCGGCATCAAAAAGCAGTGCGTTTCCTTTCTCTTGCGCAATTTCTTCGGATATATATTTCATGGTAATACCGGAGCGGAAATGTTTTTGTACACTTAATGCATATGACCCGGCAAGCGTAACATTATTAAAGGTTAATACATGAGTATCATTATTATCATTATATACAGTCGGTTTAGTATCTAAATAAAGATACCGAACACCGGCGGTTATTGCGCCATACCGTAATTTAAAACCGGCTTGTGCTTGTTCAAAATTAAAAACTCCCAGCCAATAGGTATGACTAATACTATATGCAATACTTTTCAATGAAGCATTTGCAGCAGGATTTAATAAATAATATGATACCGTTTTCGAAGCAGCAATTCCGGCACCGCCCATACCATATGCAACCGCATCAGGCTGTAAAAGAACACCTGATTGCCGGGCAATTACTTGTCCGACAATCAGGCATACTATTAATATACAACACAATGGTAGCCGAAAATTCATTCTTATACACCCATAAATAGGTAAGAATTAGTTACCTGACAATATAAACCTTCCGTGTTATTACCGGGGCTGCATCAGAACGAATAACAATGAGATATATCCCATTATCTACCGATGCTCCTCCTGTAGTATCAAGAAGCCATGTTATTTTGTTGTTGCTTAAATCTGAAACCGGTACATTGGTTGCTAATGATTTTACCAAACGTCCGCTTAAATCATATACTTCAACCGAAACCACTGACGCATTATCATCAACGATAACCGAAACTTCAGTATCGTTTGCATCAATATACTCATCTGATAAAACACTTTTTTGAACAGCAGCAGTATTTGTAACCGGCGGTGCTGATGTAATTGAAGTATCATATTCAACTATTAAGCGAACACCTGTTATTTTAATGCCATATTCCCAATATCCGAAATACGCACTTAATACCAATCCGTTATTATCCTGCGGATTGTCAACCCAGCTTTGAATTTCGCTTACTAATGCTGAGCTTGTTATTGTATACCAGCCATATGGGTCCGGTGTCGGCCAAAACGTCAATGTATGTTCACCTAATTTTTCAGTCCACTCGGTATTTTTGAATGCAGTAAATACCGGTGTTGTTGAACCGTTATCAGCCCATGACCCTTTATTCTGACTGTATAACTCTATCGGAATAGGATTGTATCCGGTATTGCCGCCGCTGAATTCAAATTCAAATCGAGCATTAAGAACTGTTCCTTCAATATCACTGGTGTCAAAGTCACACAGTACTTCTTTCACAAACCCTGTTCCTCTCGGCCATGCACCAACATACGTATTTGTTCCATTTTTTTCATAGGGAGCAACCGTATACCAATTATAAGCCTGCAAACGGTAATAATCACCCTCCATAACAACTGTTGCCGGACCCGGAATATCAATAGTAAACGTTGCTGTTTCTATTGTTTGAATGCCGGCAGCATTTATAGCTGTTACAATAAGCGTATATACACCACTTGTACTGATAGTTTCACCATTATACGGATTACCATTTAAAGTTGCCGTATAAGTAGCACTTGTCGTATCATATACAGTGATATTTGGTGTTACTGCATTAGTAAATGTTTGACCGTCAAGAACGGATCGAAGTACAAAATTATCATAGTCAACGAAATGACCGGCATATGCCGATGAATATAAACCCACCGTGCCGGCAGATACCGGAGTCGGTAAATCCAAATCAAACGGTACCATTGATTCACCATTATAAAGTGCATGTGTCCGTAAATGATCATTATTTACTTCTGTTGTTAAGTGTACTATAACAGGATCAGTTTCATCATTTGGACCTATTAATGTATATCCGTTTGGACCATGTAATTTCCATTTTCTGGCGTGATTTCTTATAACATATCTATTCGCCATATCTTTTACACCGAAATAATATCCCCAATTTACATCATCCATTCCACCGATTAATTCGATATCAACATCAATCAGCATATTGCGTATTGGTCCGCCATGCTTTTTATTGGAAAGCATAATAGAGTTTACGGCTTGATATCCCGTAATACGCAATTTACCGTCTACGATTGATACATGACTAGGATTTCCAATTTCAACATACCATGCATCATTATTGAATGTATCAAATTCATCATGATATAGTATATCCCCCGAAATAAACACTTCAGGAGGAGTGAAAGTAAGAATATCATCATATATTTTTAAATCTTTAACAAAGATATGTGAATGTGCATATGCGGAATAATTGTGATGTGAATCACCTACCCATAATTCATCAAAATAGTATTTATTAAACGTAGCTTGTAAAACGCTGCCGGCAACCCATTGATTATCAAAATAAATCACATAGTCATTGCCGTTGCCATCAATATCTTTGTCTTTATCCCAAAGAATTGTTATTGTGTGAGTTTCACCGGCCTGCCAATTCAATCCATTTACACCGCAATCGATAAAATGGACATGAGAGGTATTGCCGCTTAAATAATTAATAAGAATCCTTTGATCGGCACTATTCCCTGACCAATCCCATACAATATGCCAACCGCCTTCTTGGGCCGGATGACTATTGGCAGACATATTATCGAGAATGGTTTGCATATTATTTTTTACTGCTGACCAATCCGGTTCTTCAGGAAGTTTGATAACCAATTCAAGTGTCCCTTTTTCTCCAATCGTATCATCACCGGGAAGATCGTTTAAATTAAACGCAATATGACTATCCTGATTGCCCGAATAATTATTATTGATTCGGACCCCCCGATCCCCGCCTTCAGTATCCGCTTCCCAAAGATTTGGAAAATCCGGACCTGAACTGTATACACCATTTATAGAAGGAATTCCGGTTGGAACAGCAACTTCCTCAATGTTATCTGATAAATTAGTGTCTGAAAACGGACAATGAAATATCAGATTCTGCCCATACACTGCCGTTGACATCACGGCAAAAAGAACAAACCCAAACACAAGTAATTTAGTACTTTTCATTATTTACTCATTCTCCTTTACATTAGTAGGTAATACGCTTACATACGCTTACATACGCTTACATTATAACAGATCTATAATTAAACATAATAAAATATGTGTAATTTGATATATGCCTATGAAAATATTGTTAATAGTGTTTTCTCAATACCATAAAAACTTTTCCATATTACCACTTATATAGTAGCATATTATTACATTTTATGCAAGTCTTTTTTTTGTTTTTTTTAATAAAAAAATATCTGGTTTTACGGATTTGATTTAAACAAATTTGATTGAAATAGCGCTGAATAATATAAGGCATGTTTATTACAAAATCCAACTATGTTAATTTTAAAAATAAATACAAAAAATGAATATAAATTATTGCGAGATCGTATTGTAATCCTAATATAAAAAAAATGGTTGCTTGTTCGACTTTCACATACTATGCTGATACCGTATATTTACTATACTACAAACGCCACCAATAGCATGTATTAGTATATCATTTATTACAACATATAAAAGATTGGCATAATCCTTTATACGTATATAACAACACGCTATAGTGAACGAGACTGAAAAGAAAAACGGAAATATAACCTATGCCGCGGGAAACTGAAAAACAGCTTATTGCATTATGCTTGCAAGGTGACGAACAGGCATACTGGAAACTGGTTAAACGCTTTAAAGACCGACTATTCAATGTCGCATATCTCATGCTGCATAATGGTGATGAGGCTGAAGATATTGTACAAGATACTTTTGTACGCATGTATCGTAATTTAGCAAAATTCCGTCAGCAATCCTCATTATATACGTGGCTCTACCGCATTACCGTTAATTTAGCATGCAACCGTCTGCGATCAACGTCCAGAAAACGTTCAACAAGTCTCAATACCTTAACTGATGAAAAAAAATATTTCGCTGTTCTGAAAGATAATCGAACCTCAATTGAGAAAGCTTTTTTAAAAAAAGAAACACGTGATGCCGTCAGTACGGCAATTGATACCCTTTCCGCAAAACTAAAAGAAGTCATAATACTTCGATACCATGAAAATATGGATTATAAACAGATAAGTATACTGCTCAAAGTAAATATCGGTACAGTAAAATCACGGCTTTTTTCCGCACGTGAAATATTAAAATCACGACTCAATCTTGACGAACTGTTAACCGAATCTGAGAAGGTATAATGATGATAATTATGTACGAACATAATACTATACAGTACGGTCAAATTATCAGATAGCAGTGTATATGTTCGATATAATGAAGCGAGCCGTACAATAAATAAAGGATAGGAAATATGAGCTCTTCGGAACACATGTCGGATGCAGACAGCTCCGCGCATACGAAAGAAAATAAAGCAGACGAACTGTTTTCGCAATTACTACGTGATACTCTGAGTGAACGTGCCAAACACGCCCATTTAAGCAGTAATTTTCAGCAACAGCTTGCAGAACAAATAGCGTTGTCGCAGAAAAACATCTTTTCTCGTGTTTTTTCATTATTTTTATCACTTCGGCTTTCTCCCGCCGCAACGATTGCAACAAGTATTGCTTTATTTTGTATTGTCTGTACCGGGACTTTTCTTTTTATTCGCTCTATCCAAGTACATAATACAACAATCGCATCCGGCAGCTATACGGAATCAGCAGCTGTTCATGATACCAATGCCATCATTAGTAATCCTGAACGTATTCCCCTACAGCGTGCCTCAACCGGTCAACCTACATATCAAAATGACAACAATGCCGTCAGTGCCGATTTTATTGAACAGGAGCTTGCCCGCGCAGAAACTGAAAGTTATATCAGTCACTCAACAAAAATACTTCGATCACTCAGTCAGGTTCCCCATGGTAATGATGATATCGCAGCAATAACAAATAATGCGCGCTATCAAAAAGGGAAACAGTATTTTGTCAATGGTTATTACGATCAAGCCATTAAAGAATGGAATACTCTCTGCAATGACAATCGCGGAAATTATATCATTCTCAACAGTATAGGGTTGGCATATGAAAACATGACTGATGCCCAAACAGCGTTATCATATTATAATCAATCTCTTGAAATCAATGTTGCACAAGCAGCAGTCCGGCAACGTATTGATGCATTAAAATAACGACTTACCATCCCTCATCCGCAAGGATGCCGCATAAACATAATGTTCGCTTAATATCGATATTATTCACTGTAAATATTCAATATCAAAAAGTACGTATATTTTCCCTCACCCGCAGAGCAAATGCATTTCCGGGTCTGAGTAAAAATACTAAACCGCCCGTATTCGTAATCTCACTCTGAAAAATTTATTTCACCACATGGCGAAGTATATATAGACGCCCCCTATTTGCCAAATATAATAAATAATAATCATCAATTATTTATTATATTTGATAGTAATACCATTCTTGCATAAACTCATAACTACGGCTCATAATTGCATAAACGATTGTATACGATTGATTGATTACTGTTATTAATTATCTTTATTTATCTGTATTAAATTGCAACGCTTCTTTAATGGTAAAATGGCGAGAGCGCAATAATATTGCCGTTGTTATCGGACCGATAATAACGGTGATCAATAAACTTATAACACGAAACACGACAGAAATAACTGCAGCAACAACCGGATCAATTCCAAATAACGAATAGACTGCGGTAATGATCGTTTCCTGAACACCAATATTACCCGGTAAAAACGATATTAAAATCCCATAGGAGGTTATCATACCTGTTACCATTGACGGTAATAAACCGACAGAATATCCCATTGCAGTAGAAATAACATAAAGTATCATCCCATAAATAAAGTAATTTAATAACGAGAGGCTGATACCACTAATAATAATAATCGGTTTATTCTTAATAAGTTTCCAGCCTTCGTGGGCACGATACAACTTTTGTAAAAACCAAATTTTCTTTGGTTCTTTAAATCGAATCAGCAATGATATAATCATACCAAAAAACATTATAGTACTGATAATCATAACAATGGAAAGAAATACTATATGCTGCGTTTGATATAAATAAAATGAAACAGCAAAAATAAATATATTTAAGACTGAAAAAGCAATAAAATAATTTGTTAGTGTTAATGCCGTAAAATCAGTAAAACTGATACCATGATACTTTTTTAAGTAGTATGCCCGAATCAATAATCCGGCACGTCCGGGGGCAAGATTAAAAAACATTGACATCCCGCCGAGGCATAAAAACTCTCCGGTTCTCAGCCGCACATTAAATACCAGCGGATATAAATAAAACTGCAGCGCATTCGTTACCTGGTATAATATCGATAATAGAAGCAGCAGGATTATGGTTAGTATAGAAAACGACAGTACTTTCGGCACTGTTTCCATAATGCTGTCATGATATGCATGTATTCCAAATCCGATGCCGACAATTAATGCAATAAGAAAAACTATCGTTATACCTGATTTCCAATCAAATGATGAGCGGTGTATATGCTTATTCATTAAAAAACTCCATGAGAAGAACACCGCTGAATGCGTCATTCTTCTTATATACTTCTGTATAGATACGACTGATTTCCGAAACGGCATTATTGAGCGGTCGTATAATATCATCAACATCCTGCATGGAATATGTCAAATCAATTGGTTCATAGTGTTCAAAAAGTTCTGGTATACAATCAAACTGCGCCGGACGTATATATCCGGCAAACCATTCACCGGGATGGTCTTTACCGAATGAATATATCTTTGCATACGGATGATTAAACGAATCGGTCATGCGATTAACCGCTGCAACCAGCCTGCCGCGGGTTAATGACCACCAGACGGTATTATCAACAAGTGAAAATGACGGTGAAAAAAACTGTCCGGTCGGCTGCAGGTCAGCAAAATAAAAGACGGTATTTCGTTCAAGCGGCATTGTCTGTAAGTTTTGAAACTGCGGAAATACCGCTGTATTAAACATCGAAAAAAAATCATATACTTGTTCGGTAGCGGCATTTTCGTTAACGTCCATCCAACTTAATATATCCGGTACAACTTCATCATCACTAATAAGCGGCGGATACACAATACAACCGCCGGTATTGGCACGTAATGTCTGCATATTTCGTTTCAAAGTATCGGCAGTTGACCGTGATATTTTTTTTTGATTTTCCAGTGATTCAAGTATTCGTATTAATGGTATCATACCAAGAGCGCCCTGCGCTTTAAAACCGGCAATGCTTTTTTCATATATACCGAATGTATCAGTAATAACAAATTCACTGCTGCGTATATGCGGTATTCCTTTTTTTTGTGTTGTAAACGCGATACGCCATGCCGTTTCAGGATACAATGCTGCACGCAGATGACTCGCTTCAAACGGCCATGCTGCTGAATAATAATGTTTTGAGTGCGGTACGGTAATCAGTATTTCCGCCGCTGCACGCCTGACTGATTGATATCGTCCGCGCCGAATAATCCGTTGCGCACGAATACACTTATTAATAATCGTGCGATGAACACGCAATGCATCGCTAATAATAAGGATACCATCACGATATGTAAAATACAAAACCGTCGAAATAGATTTAAAACGGCATATAATTATCGGACATCCGCGGTACTGCTCATGTGTTCTGATAATTGTTTCAATTAAACGATTTGACATCATTGTCCAGAGCGGTTTCGGAAGATTCGGCAGCTGTGCGATTAAAACAAATGACGGTGCCGTTCGTACAACAGCACGATTACCGGCAATACTCATGATATCATTCTCACTAAACTGATAATCAATTTCCAACCCAATATCATAAAGAAAGCGTTTCCATTCAGCAAGCGGTGCATACGTCACAATATCATTAAAAGCTTTAGTCGTATGCAGACGCGCATAAAACGGATTATGTTTAAAGTGCTGCTGCGTTGATGCATAATCCGTAAGCTCAACAGCAAAGTCTGTATCATCAGGCAGCAAATCAATAAACGGACCGCGAACCGGTTCACCGGAATGATACGGACTATGTGAGAGTATCCGGTACAACCCGCCGCCGATAAGCAGCACTGCAAGTATAATACAGAGTATGAGGACCGGTTTATTCATCGAGTAAAATGCACCAATGAATACAATGCATCCAATCGCTTTTTTATTTCAGCATCAGTAATAGTATCAAATGCATGCGGACCAAATGCCCCGACATTAAATGATGCCATAACCGTTCCGTATGCAATTGCATTCTTCATTGTTTCCCAGTCATCAGATTGTCGATGTGCGATATAACTCATAACGCCGCCGGCAAAACTGTCGCCGGCACCGGTCGGATCAACAACATCGGTAATCGGCAATGCCGGTAATGAAAACACCGCATCATTATGCAGTATAAATGAACCGTGTTCACCTTTTTTTATTATAACATAAGACGGACCGTATGCGGCAATGACATGAGCCGCGCGGATACTATTGTATTCTCCCGTCAGCATTTTTGCTTCTCCGTCATTAAGTGTTATCAGTGTTACCCGTTTTAAAACTTCAAGCAAACTATTCTTTTTTGAATCAATCCAAAAATTCATTGAATCAATCCCGATACAGCGCGGAGTAGTAAGTTGATTTAATACCTGTAATTGTAATTCTGGGTCAATATTGGCAAGAAATACATACGGAATATTCGCATGCGTATCCGAAAGAATAGGATTAAACTGCTGTAATACATTTAAATCAGTAATCTGTGTTTCCGCTTCATTCATTGCACCTTTATACCCCCCCTTCCAAAAAAACGTTTTTCCGTCAACGATTTCAATTCCATCGGTGTTGATACCTTTTGATTGTATGTACTGCATATCATTTTCAGCAAAATCGTTGCCGACGATACTGACAATATGGGGAGTGCTTAATTGTGCTGCTGCTATGCTGAAATGCATTCCTGATCCGCCGAGCTGTTTATGTGATGAGCTCTGCGGCGTACTTATTTCATCATACGCAACCGTTCCGACAACCAGAACATCTGACATGTTTTTCCTCCTGTTTTCTATATATACTATGACTATTGTATTTATTTAATGCGCAAATGCAACGTGCATTTTATACGATTCGCAATGATTTTATATACTATAACAATTGCAGTATGATATAATCATTACCCAACGACCGAGTGAGAAAAAGTGTATTATTACTTTTACGTATTCATTCGAGACATTTCAATAATTCGATTTTTACGGTTTTGTGATGCCGGCAAATATATTGTAACTGTTGATCCCGTGCCTTTTTCCGATGTAATGTTAACATGACCATTATGATTATGTACAATTGAATAGGTCAATGCCAGTCCTAATCCTTGTGCTTTATATTTTGTTGTAAAATACGGGTCAAATACAAAATCAATATTATCAGAATCAATGCCGCTGCCGGTATCAATAAAATCAATTTTTATATACTCACCGGCTTTTAATGACGGTATTTCATTTTTCTTCATTGTTACGGAATTGATTTCAACGGTAAACAAACCGCCGTTCGGCATGGCATGTACAGCATTGAGAATAATATTACTGAATGCCCCTTTCATCTGATACTCATTAATATTTACCAGACAGGTATCACAATTCAATTTTACTGTTGCCGTAATAGAAGTATCATTCACTTGTGAACGTAGTAATTCATTAATAATATCAGAACATTTAACGCTTTTTCGGAAAGCGCTTTCAGGTTGTACTAATGACCGCAGCCGATCGGTTATTTTCTTTCCTCGTTTTATTGCTTCTTCTGCTTTTTCCATTTTTCCATGAATTTTATCCCCGGCAACTGAGTATACTTTCGCCAGACTGACTGAACTCATAATCATTGCAAAAATATTATTAACATCATGGGCAATGCCGCTGGCAAGAATACCCAATGATTGCAGTTTATTGGCACGAACATGTTCCTGCTCTATCAGCTTTCGTTCGGTAATATCGCGTGCAATGAAAATACCTTTTGTTGCTTCGCCCTGTTCATCACAAAACGGCGTAACGGACACAAGCATATAAATACCAAGACGTTTTATATACATTTCCTTCATTTGCCGGTCATGTAATTCCGTCATGAGCGTAAAATTACACGGTGATTCCGACTGCGATGACGGGAAAACTAAATCAGAACATTTCATGCCAATAAGCTCAGAAGGTTCATAACCAAATCGTGCTGCCATTGAACGATTTACACGAGTAATACAACCATTTAAATCAAGCAATGCAATGAAATCAGGCGCTTGATCAAATGTTTGTTCCCATTCACGTTTTGCATGTTCAATTAACTGTTTTATACGTTGTTGTTCGGTTATATCTTCTATACAGCCTTCAAACGCTATTGCGATATCATTGTCATAAATATAAACAACCTGCATAATCGTCCATACAATTCCCTTTTCAGGAACATCCCATCGGAGGACCCCTTTCCGGGGCTCCATGGATGGTGTCATAAGCTGATCAAGCGTATTTTTATCTTCTTCAAGGATTGCATTAAAAATACGTGATTGCTGTTCATTACATTCTTCAGGTGCAACGCCAAATATTGTTTCAACTGATGGTGAAACATAATCAATATATATTTCAGGAAAGAGTGTTACATGAAAAAATATCTTATCGCTAATGGCAAGATAATGGTTTAAATAATTTCTTTGTTCATTCCTCATAATCAACTCTAATAGTATTGTATATCAAATTTGAGCAATTAAAAAGAATTATTTTACCATATAGAATATTATTATTGTATAAAACTTACTGCTTGATTTTTATGGGAACGCCGTATACATTTTCATCGAAACGGTACATTTATGAACACTCATCATATACAAGAAGAATGCGGCGTATTCGGATGCATTGGTCATCCCGAAGCAGCAAATATTACCTACTTGGGACTATTTGCACTGCAGCATCGCGGACAGGAATCAGCCGGTATTGTTGCACAAAACGGCTCGCATTTTACTCACTATCGCGGTATTGGACTGGTTAGTGAGGTATTTAATGATAAAAATCTTCAGCCGCTTATTGGAAACCGTGCTTTAGGACATGTACGCTACTCTACAACCGGAACCGTAAATCATAATAATGTTCAACCGCTTTTAATCAATTGTTCAAAAGGAAATCTTGCCCTCGCGCATAACGGCAACATTGTCAATGCAGGAACACTGCGCCGTGAGCTTTCCAATAAAGGACATATTTTTCAAACAACTCTTGATAGTGAAGTCATTCTTCATATGGTTTCCCGCAGCAGACATCAGAATAGCATTGATGCGCTCTCAGAAACACTGCAGCAAATACGCGGTGCATATTCAATAGCACTTCTGAGCGATGACCTTTGCATTGCTGCACGTGATCCCTGGGGAGTACGACCACTCGTTATTGGCAAGCTTGATAATACATTATTAATTGCTTCCGAAAGCTGCGCTTTTGATATGATAGGCGCAACACTTATCAGAGAAGTGCTCCCGGGTGAAATGGTAATCCTTTCCGATTCCGGCATTACCTCGCATATGTTTGCCGAACCGCATCCGCATGCACATTGTATTTTTGAATACATTTATTTTTCGCGTCCGGACAGCATTGTTTTCGGAAAAAGTGTTTATGAAGTACGAACTGAATTAGGACGACAGCTTGCACGTGAAACCGCTGTTGACGCAGATTTAGTCATTGGTGTTCCTGACTCAGGAAACTATTCAGCAATCGGTTATGCTGAAGAATCCGGCATCCCGTATGATTTAGGATTGATTCGTAATCATTATATCGGACGAACCTTTATTCAAAACTCAACATTAGCTCGGGAGTTTGGCGTTAAGGTTAAACTCTCTCCTATTCATAGTCTTATTAATGGCAAGCGTATTATTGTTATTGATGATTCCATTGTTCGCGGTACAACTTCAAAAAAAATAGTTGCTATGCTGCGAAATGCCGGTGCACGGGAAATTCATCTACGTTCCAGCGCCCCGGCATATCGGCATCCGTGTTATTATGGTGTCGATACACCAAATCCAAAAGCCCTTATCGCTGCAAATAATACCATCAAAGAAATTGAATCATATTTGCAGGTTGATTCATTACAGTACCTTTCAATTGAAGGAATGCTCAAAGCAGTCGATAAGACAACCCCGGAACAGACGCCGTATTGTACTGCCTGTTTTTCAGGTAATTACCCGATTGTCATTGAAGAAGGTATATCGAAAGAACATCTTGAAGTATAAGTGCCGAAATTATATATCACCCGCCGCCGCAAATAGTATTAGCCGTTTCTTCTCACCGATACGCATATGTTATTACATTCTTTGTTTTCTTCTTATACTCTGCCTTGCTATGAACTGGGGACGCCCGACTCTTACATCAGAAACGTACACATGCCCCGGAATGCTGGAAGCCCTTTTACAAAAATATCCGGCCTATGATAAAACAAATATGTATCAATTAGCCAACCGTTATTTGGCTGAGTACACCAATACTATTACACCGGCAAATACCGCACGACTGAATTATGCATATTACGGCAGCGGGCAATTTGATAAAGCGCTTCGCAGTTATCTTTTTGCCGGACTTATGCTTACGAATGGATACACCTTTACTGAAGAGCAGGCAATCATTCAACTGCGTAAAGGAAATTTGATTCGTGCTGATGAATTATTTAAGCAGCTCTACACCGCAACCAGTAATTACCGATATCTTCTCTTTCATAATTTAATAGATTTTGAACGCCACGCAAGCCGAAGTCCCGCACATGCCGCCGTTCAAACTTTTATAAAAAAAGGTATTAGTGTTAAAATGAACAACTATTTTGCAGTAAACCCGGGCACGGATTATCGGGAAACGCCTTATTTTTCCGCTTCATATAAATCACTGGAAAACACTATTGATAATACTGCTGAAATTATTGATTTTATAACAAACGTTCTGTATTTACAAATCGGAACGCGGGCAGCTGAACCATATAGGGTTTTAGGCGATCTGCTTGCTGCACGCGGATGCCGGCAGCTTGCTGCTTTTGCATACATTGAAGCAATTCAGCACAAACATCGTGCTCCGAAAGTAATCTGGAGTAATATTCTCTATTGTTCGCGCGGACTTAAAAGTGATCATACCATTTTAATTAAAAATTATTTTATTTTAAAAGGAATAGAGATACAATATCGTCATAAAGATACTGATGAAATCTATCGCATATGGAATGCGGCTCAGGAATATCCGTCATTATTTTTTGATCGATTACTATATAATTGCGATATTACAAGCGGAAAGTATTCTGTTTCATGGCTGCTTCAGCAAATGAGGCATATAAAACATGCTGATCGTATAGTCATTGAACATAAGGCAGAGAAACAGACAGAACAATGGATTGCTGCATTAAAAGAAGAGTTAGATAAAAATGCAAATACACAATAAATACCGTTTAATATGATTAAATTGTGGTAAATATTACGTTACCGATAAAAAAATATACGATTATGTTTAATTTTTACCTTGAATTAATCATTATAATACAGTATACTATAATTGATATAAAAAATAATAAAAGTATTGACAAAAATACCGCATACGGTATCATACCCTAAAGGATTAGGATGAGGGACGTAACTATTACACTTTACTGAAGGAGGTCAATCAAATGAAAAAAAGTTTACTTTTTATTAGTGTAGTACTGATTGCCGGCTTTATTGTTATAGCCTGTAATTCCCTGCGTAAAATTGCTGACGAAGAAGAAAGTTATATGCAGGATTGGCGTAATGAATACAATCGGTATGTATTTGATGGCAAGATTGACAAAGTATTTGCAAAAGCAGCAACCGCATTAACCTCACTTGAATATGAAGAGGTTGAGCAGCATGAAGAAGACGGTCTTATTCAAACCGGCTGGAAAGATGCTCGCGGTCGAGCACTTGATGAAGTATGCTGGTATCCTGTTCTTTTACCCCCGGAAGAAATGCCGCCATTGCGCGGTCGATATGCCGTTGATATGAAATTCCGACAGCGTGGTGAAGGAAGTGATGCTAAAACAGAAGTAAGAATTCGTCCGATTATTAAAATTCGTGAAGTTCCCGGACTTGAAGAAGAAGGTAAATATACTGCCTATTCAGTCGGTAAAATTGAATATGACATTCTTACCGCAATGGGAGCCGAGCTAGACCCGTATCGTAATCCTATGGAAGAATACTATCAAAAAGATTCATATGATGACCGTGACGGTTATGATGATCGCGGTTATGACGACCGTGGACGTGATGATCGCGGCGGGCGCGACAGCTATGATGATCGTGATCGTGGCTATGATGATCGCGGCGGGCGTGACAGTTATGACGACCGTGGACGTGATGATCGCGGCGGACGTGACAGTTATGACGACCGTGGACGTGATG
>Ga0256845_1000277_pt1 | contig 49057 bp, 40 predicted proteins | sample RiftiametaG_FD_189101 | JGI IMG/M metagenome (GOLD analysis project Ga0256845, IMG submission 189101) | Tube worm associated microbial communities from hydrothermal vent at the East Pacific Rise, Pacific Ocean - Riftia | ecosystem: Host-associated > Annelida > Integument > Unclassified ...
TCTGAAAGCCATTGCACGGATTACGGAAATCGATTTTCCCCTTATCTCATCGGTATGGTAAAACTCGGTAAGAAGTTTTGCTCTCTCCAACGACACCCTGTTAACCGCATTCAAACTGTCACTCCTTAACTTTTCTATTCTTTTATTCATTTCAACTTCCTATACCAACCTTAAAACCAAAGTCTTCAAAAAGGTTTTTTGCTTTATAAATTTTCTCCTTATCCGAAGGCCAGATATCTTTCATCTTTAACTCAAGATCCAGTTTTTTATATTTTGATATCCCAAGTCTGTGATAGGGTAAAAGATCAATGTGGGAAATCCCTTTGATCTTTTTAATAAATCCGGCCGTCTCTTTGAGATCATCATCTCCATCATTATATCCGGGAATAAGCGGTATCCTCACTATAATCTCTTTTCCAAGTTCAGCAAGTTTTTTAATATTAGACAAAATCATCTTATTATCAACACCGGTAAACTCTTTATGCTTTTCCGAATTCAAAATTTTTATGTCATATAAAAAAAGATCGGTCACTGAAGCAATGGTTTCTATCTTTTCAGAAGAGGCATATCCCGAGGTGTCAACAGTCGTATGGAATCCCGCTTTTTTTGAAAGCTTAAGCAGATCAAAAAGAAAATCAAATTGAAAAAGAGGTTCTCCTCCTGAAAATGTAACACCACCTTCAGACTCGTCGTATAAGGCGGTATCTTTTCGGATTTCTTCCAAAATCTCTTCGGAAGTAACCATCCTGTTTGAATTATCTGCATCAAGAGGTAACCTGCTTTCAGGATTATGACACCAAAAACAACTTAAAGGACAACCCGACAAAAATACTGTTGTTCTTATACCGGGACCGTCATGAACGGCAAACTTTTTTATATCAAAAATATATCCTTCCATTTTCCTGATATCTGATATATCAGATAAATATTTCAAAGTCAACACATAATGGTGTTTTCGACACTTTTTGTTTTCTTTTTTTTCTACAAATTGCATACTTAATAAACTTATGATATAAAAAAAAGAGATGAGTAAAAATATAATAAACTCCAAATCTTTAAAAGAGCAGGTTTATGAATATTTGAGAGAAGAGATAAGGAAGAGAAATATTTCTCCGGGTTCGGCAATAAATATGGATAAGACGAGTAAAAAACTCGGAATAAGTAAAACTCCTCTGAGAGATGCACTTCTTCAACTTGAATTCGAGGGATTTGTAGAAATCCAGCCCCGAAAAGGGATAATTGTCAAACCTCTTGAACTCTCGGATATCAGAAATATATATCAGATGATCGGAGCACTTGAAAGTTCGGCACTCCGTTCTTCATTTCCGGTTATGACACAAAAGAATTTTCAGCAGATGGAAGATTTGAACTCAGATATGAGAGAGGCAGTATCCCGCGGAAATTTCAATCTTTTTTACAAAAAGAATCTCTCCTTTCACAATGTGTTCATAAATTTATCGGGGAATAAAGAATTAATAAGAATTGTAAATATTCTTAAAAAGAGACTTTACGATTTCCCCCTCCCTAAGAGATGGATTAAAGAGTGGGAAGAAAAATCAATTATATGTCACAAAAAGATCGTAGATCTGTTGAAAGACGGAGATATTGAGAAAGCATGTACGGTTATTTCCGAAGATCATTGGTCATTTGAAGTTCAGAAAAAATATATTGAGCAATACTATTTTTAGTTTAAAACACTCCGTGCATAAAGTTAATTGATTATTTCTTTAATCCCATCAGAGATTTCAATTTACTCCATGACTGCTTACGGAATTTTTCATATTGTTCCAGATCTTTTTTTAATCTCGAGTCCATATATATCAGCATAAAACCAACCTCTTTATTTAAATCTTTTGAAATATCCATTAACTGTAACAGGGTATTCCTGTCACTCAAAGAGATAGAAAAATCGGATAGCTCTTTCAGATTTTTTTCTGAAGAGGTTAAAAAGTTTTTAATGGTACGAAGGATTACTTTTGCATTTTTTGGTGTATAAATATTTTTCACCCAGAGATCAGACGCCATTCCGATATTCAGATAAGCCTGGTATAAAAAAACAGTTCCGAAATATCCTTCATTATAGAACAACTTTTCCTCAAGCTTGGAAGAATAACCGAAAACGGAAACCGAAAAGAACACTACAATTAATATAATCATCAATATTTTTTTCACATTACACCTCGATGTTAAATATTAACAAAAAAAACAAGAAAAATAAATCACCTTGGTCGGATATTCAATAATATTAAAAAAATGACACTCAATTTTTTCATTCTTTTATTTTAATAACATGAACAAAAAACTTCATATCAAAATCCTCAACTATTTTAGGTTCAAGAATATAAATCAGATTTTTACTTTTTTTAAAATAATATTTCAAGTCAAACAATTCCGATACTTTTGAATTTACTATTTCAAATTCTTTAATCAATTTCCCATTATTATTGTAAAGCTGTAAAAAGACATGAAGACCGGATGAATTTTTCTCAGGTCCAACAAGAATTAATCCGACTTTCCCTGAATTTAAAACAAAAATATCCATTACATTTGTCATCTGATTTATATATTTAATAATAGCTTTTCTATTCCTTTCTCTATATGCTTTTCTTATCTCTCTGTTTTCAAATGGTTTAATATAATTCTTTGTTTTTTTACCAAAGACAAAAACATTTCTGTTTATTCTATTAATTCTCACAACTCGAAGATTTGCCATGCTTGTGATATATAAAAACCTTTTATTAATATCACAAAAAAAATCATTTTGTATATAACTTAGGGAACCCGTAATTGCAGATCCTACTTCGCTATAGGAATTATATCCATAAGCAACTTCTATAGGGATAATATATTCATATCTTTCATTTACAAAATTATAAATATAGGGAAGTTTCCATTCCTTATCTTCACCAATTTTTGAGCCTGCAATAAATAATGATTTTTTATCAATAAAACAAAAATCAGAAGATAAAAAATTATTTAAACATTTTCTCACAATTTTCAGCCCGGAATTTTTATCAATTCTATAAATAAAATAAGTTTGCCTTGCCATATCTTCAATTGCTACGAAGCCATCTTTATAAGTCGAGTACATAGGTTTTATGAATTCGTCAGGACCCAATCCCCTTCTACCGAAAATCTTTCTTAATTGTCCTTTCTTATTGAAAATCTTTATATTGGAATCCTTTCTATCCACGACATATATATTTCCTGTTTCCGTAACAAAGAATGATCCGGGATTTAAAAGAATTGCTTTCTCCTGAGACAAAGAAATTCTTTTTTGAGAAATAAGCGTTGTTGAAAACACATTTATATTTAGTATAAAGACTATAACTATAAAAATACTTATTTTATTATTTAAATAAAAATTGCTCATCATCACTCCTTAACAAACAAAAAAAGAGGGGATTTCCACACCTCTCCATACAAAATTCAAATGTTACTCAATGGACTTTTGTACAATCCCAACAAGTACTTCCCGGATCGTAACAATCCCAGCCTCCTGCAATATGCAATTTGACATGGACACAATATGCTTCTAAATTAGTCGAAGCAAAGTTAAGAAATGAAATTCCTAACCTTATAAATTTAATATTACCATACAAAATGAAATTGCGGGATTGTAAAAAACCGGTAACAAATTATCAGTATTTCAAAATTCTTTAATTTTCCGACCTTTTCTGATAAACTTCTTTTTTTAGTAATAATCCCTAATCGACAGGAGAAAGAATGGAAGAAAAAAATGACAAGAAATTATTTAAATCGGTTCTGAAAGAGCTGACACAGCCTTTTATTGATCTGGCACATACTTCAAGAGCACTTTTCGGAGTTAATTTATCATATGTTTTCGAAGGTCTCGCATATTTCGGCGTTGTCGGACTCCTTGCAATATTTTTCAATCAATATATTAAATTAACCGATGTCCAGGCAGGACCGATGGTCGGCTTCCTTACCGGCGGTATTACTCTGGCAATGCTTATCCTTGGAGCTACCGTTGACTGGGTCGGAGTCAGGAAAGCACTTCTCAGTGCACTCTCATTCATGCTTGCAGGAAGAATTCTCCTGACACTGTCCCCTACTCTCGGCAAACCGGGATTATGGGGTTCGGGACACTGGATAGCAATGGGCGGACTTTTTGGAATTATAATCGGCTACGGGATCTACCAACCGGCAGCCTATGCGGCAGTCAAAAAATTTACAACTCCCAAAACTGCGGCAATGGGATATGCAATGCTTTACGCTCTAATGAATCTCGGTGGATTTCTTCCCGGGATCATTTCACCTCCAATCAGAAGAGGATTCGGGATAACAGGCGTTTTCTGGGTATATGTTGCGGTAACCGTTTTAGGACTTGCCACCGTATATTTTGTTATTTCAAAAAAAGCCGTTGAAAGAGCTCTTAAGGATATCGCAGACGAGAAGGGTGAGAAAGAATCGGAAGAAGATGATGAAATGAAAGATATGACTGCAAAAGAAAAGATGAAATATTATATTAAAAACTTTCCTTTGAGAGATGCAAGATTCCTCTTTTTCATTTTTATGCTGATTCCCGTTCAAACTCTCTTTGCACATAACTGGCTCACTCTGCCGCAATATACAAGCAGGGCGTTTGACGGATTCGTAAAAAACAATTTTGAGTTTTTTGTCAATCTTAATCCTATTTTAATCTTCATTCTAACTCCGGTTGTAACAGCCTTAACATCCAAAAAAGATACATATAAAATGATGATAATAGGGACATTTGTTATGGCTGTCCCCACATTTTTCCTCGCTCTCGGACCAAGCATTTATACTTTAATGGCATATCTGATTTTTATGACAATCGGTGAAGCAATGTGGCAACCGAGATTTCTTCAGTGGGTTGCCGAAATAGCTCCTAAAAATATGACCGGAATCTATATGGGTATCGGTCAATTTCCATGGTTTCTTACAAAAGTTATTACAAGTCTCTATTCGGGAATTTTCCTTATGAAATTTTGTCCTTCGGATACACCTGCAAAAATGTTAAATACCGGAACAATGTGGCTTATATACGGATTTATCGCTATTTCATCTCCTATTGCACTTATCCTTGCTGCAAAATGGATGAAAAAAGGATTTAAAACAACAGCATAAAAGATACGCAAATTCCGGCAATTACTATATGATTTCACAATCCCTTCAAACAAAATAATCTGAACTAATACCTGTTTTTATCGTAATAAAAATATATGGTATTTTAAAACTCAGGAGGATTTAATGAATAAAAATTCAACAAAACTATTTATTTTACTTTTATCTACAATAATTCTCTTTACTTTATCTGTTCCGGGCAAAATCAATCCGGAGCTTTTTAAAAATATAAAGGCAAGAAGTATCGGCCCGGCCAATATGAGCGGCAGGATAGGAGACATAGATGCCGTTAATTCCAATCCGCGAATTATTTATATCGGAACCGCCACAGGAGGTGTCTGGAAATCGGTAGATGAAGGCATAATATGGAAACCGGTTTTTGATAAAGAATCTTCTTCCTCGATCGGAGCCGTTAAGATTTTTCAGAAAAACCCGAATATTGTCTGGATCGGAACCGGTGAGGGAAACCCGAGAAACAGTTCAGGTGTCGGTAGAGGTGTTTTTAAAACAATGGACGGAGGAAAAACATGGTTATATCTCGGGCTGGGGAAAACGGAAAGAATATCCAGAATAATTCTGGACACTGATAATCCGGATATCGCTTATATTGCCGCAATGGGAACAACATGGGGAGAAAATAGCGAGAGGGGTGTATTTAAAACAACAGACGGAGGGAAAAGCTGGAAAAAAATTCTTTTTGTTGATAACAAAACAGGAGCAGCCGACCTAACGATCGACCCGTCAAACCCAAACAAACTTATTGCCGCAATGTGGGATCACAGACGCTGGCCATGGTTCTTCAGATCAGGCGGACCGGGAAGCGGACTGTATATAACAACAGATGCAGGTAATACTTGGAAAAAATTAACCGAAAAAGATGGTCTTCCTAAAGGTGAGCTTGGAAGGATCGGCGTCGCATTTGCACCTGGGAAACCAAATATAGTTTATGCAATTATAGAAGCAAAAAAGAGTGCATTTTTTAGATCGAATGACGGTGGATTCAAATGGAAACTTGTTAACAATAAACCCGGAGTTCACGGCAGACCGTTTTATTATAGCGATCTAAGAGTTAATCCAAAAAACGAAAATATTGTATATTCTCTTCAGAGCAGACTGAAAATAAGTGAAGATGGAGGAAAAAGTTTTAAAGGCCTTGCATCATGGGGACAAGCTCATTCTGACTTCCAGGCGATGTGGATAGATCCAGACGGAGAACACATGATAGTCGGAACCGACGGAGGAGTTGTTCTCAGTTCGGACAGGGGAAAAACTTGGAGATATACAAGAAATCTTCCTGTCGGTCAATTTTATCATGTCAGTTTTGATATGCAATTTCCATACAATGTTTATGGAGGTTTACAGGATAACGGATCATGGATCGGTCCATCATCAATATTAACGGACTGGGCAATTTACAATTACCACTGGAAAGTTGTAGGAGGAGGAGACGGTTTTGACACCGAACCCGATCTATCGGAACCCGGTTGCGGTTATGCAATGTGGCAGGGAGGAAATCTATTTCACTTTAACACTAAAACTGGAAGATCCAAAAACATACGGCCTCCGGAGGGAAAAGTAAAATTAAGATTTAACTGGAATGCCGGTTTTGCTCTTGATCCGTTTAACAATAAAACCATATATTACGGAAGTCAGTTCTTGCATAAAAGTTATGACAGAGGAAACAGCTGGGAGACGATAAGCCCTGATCTTACGACAAATGATCCTGAAAGACAGAAACAGAATAAGAGCGGCGGACTCACATTAGATGTAACGGCTGCGGAAAACTTTACTACTATTATGACAATAGCACCAAGTCCGGTTAAAAAAGGAGTTATATGGGTCGGTACAGATGACGGAAATGTGCAATTATCAAAAGACGGAGGAAAAAGCTGGACACTTCTATCAAAAAATATCGTAGGCAAGAAAGGAGTAAGTAAAAAATTATCTCCAACAACATGGATACCTCATATTGAAGCATCAAAGTTTGATCCGGCAACAGCTTTTGTAGTGTTTGATGATCACAGACGTTCCAACTGGGAACCTTACGTATTTAAAACAGAAGATTACGGAAAACACTGGAAAAGTATCGTTACACCTGAAATAGACGGATTTGTACATGTCATAGAACAGGATCATAAAGATAAAGATCTTCTTTTTATCGGAACTGAATTCGGTCTATACGTATCCTTTAACGGAGGAAAGAACTGGACGAAATGGACAGCAGGAATTCCAACGGTTCCCGTCAGAGATATCCGGATCCATCCGAGAGAAAACGATCTGATAATAGGTACATACGGACGCTCTATCTACATTCTGGATGATATCTCTTTTCTAAGAGATATCAATAATGGATTTTTTGCAAAGACCGTTAATCTGTCTGCTCCTGAAAATTTCAATATATACAGAAGAGGCAGATCTTCATCTTACAGCACCAGGGGAGATAGTGAATTTGTCGGGCAGAATAAAGATTACCGTGCTATTTTCACTCTGTTTTTCAATAATAATGACAATGGAAATTCCAAAGCACAAAAAGAAAAGAAAAAATTGAAATTTGAGATCCTCGATAAAGACAATAAACTTGTTAAAAAACTTAAAGTTAAACCGGAAAAGGGATTCAATAGAATCGCATGGGATTTCAGGGGAAAGGATATGAAAGTTCCGAAATTCGTTTCAAGAAGAGGATCATTACCGGGTCTTTTGGTTATGCCCGGAAAATATAAAGTGAAAGTAACTTTAGGAGAAAATAAAATCATAAGAGATTTCACAGTTAATTCGGATCCGAGACTAAAGATTAACACTCAGGTTTTAAAGGAAAACTTTAAAAAAGCAAAAACCATCAGAATGTGGATAAAAAAAGTTTTATCTGCAGCTAAGATCATGGAATCGACAGGAGCAAAAATAAAATTTGTAACAGAGAATTTCGGGAACATTAAACCTGAAAATAAAAAAAAATTAGGAGCTCTTGCCTTACAGATCAAAAAAAAGTTTGAATATTTTAAAGAAAAGACAATCGGAAAAGAAAATGTTCAAGGGATTAATGATGAATCTGAAACACTTGCATCGGTAATCGGTAATGCTTCCAACCAGGTAGAAGATTCTTTTGAACCTCTGACGCAATCTACTGAATTGAACTTTAAAAATGCAAAAGAAGAGAGTAGAAAATTCCTTGATGAATTTAATGGCTTTTTTGAAAAAGATGTAAAAAAATTCTGGGATATTTTAAAGGGATCAGGATTTTCTCTATATCAGCCGTATAAACCGATTATTTTAAAATAGAATAGTTAAAGAGCCGGAATCGAAATTCGATTTCCGGCTTTTATCAACAATTCTTGTTTAGTTAGATTATTTTATCCTAAAGCTATTAATTTTTTATAAATCTGTTTAATATCGTTCTTATCCCAAGCCTCTTTTCACTTATAATAAAAGATATTCCGATTACAATTAAGATTCCGGCAACAAGCTGCTCAATTTTTATTCCTATATCGAGAAAAACAGTCGAAAGTAAAATCACAAAAAACGGCTGACTGTTTTTTATCAGGGAAACCTCGGTGGACTTAATATATTTAAATGCTGAAAATAGTGCAAACATCCCGAGTATAGGACCGAGCAGGGACCCGCCCGCAATCAAAATGAATTCTCTTAGATCAGGCAATCTTATTCCGCCTTTTACTATATTGTAGAACAGATATGCAAGAAAAAGAAAAAATATCCTTATAAGAGTAATTAATATCGGCGGAATATCCTTCGTCTTCTTTTTAACGAGAACAGTGTTAAATGAATAGATAAGGACTGTTGACAATATCATTAAGACATAGATTATTTTCACATCGGGTGAGACATAAGTTATGAGAAAAACTCCGGCCATTGAAATTAATCCTCCCAATAATTCCCTTGCGGACATTTTCTCCCCTATATAAAAAAATGCAATAATAGCAACAAAAAGAGGAGTTACACTACCGAGGAAAGAGACAACCGAAGGATTAATGATCTTGATCAGATAAAAAAAAATAAATGCTCCGTAAGTCTCCGATAATGTAAAATATATGAAAAAGAGTTTGTGCTTTTTTACAGTTTCAATGTAACACAAAAAATCTTTCCTCTTGTAAACAAGAATAAAAGATGCCCAGATCCCCGCAAAAAAGAACCACCATAAAATAAACAGATCTGTTTTCATTGAATTTTGTACGGATCTTGAAACTATATATACGAGAGATATTGATATAGCTGAAAAGAGAGATAGAACAGAACCCAATATTTTATCATTTTTGATCATCGGGAAAGTATAACCTTAATTATCCACTGTTTCAAGATCACACCGGATTGACAACGGGGGAAAAAAGGGAGTACAAATGCACTCCCTTATAGAAGTTAAAAAATAAAATTATTTACCGAATTTTGTTTTAAAGAAAATTTTCCCCGTAAGATTTAAATAAAATTCACCCTTCAGTTCACTATTTAAATAGTGAACATATTTTACATTAGGGGATATCTTTATATGTTTTGAAATATCAATATTTAATCCTGCAATAAATAATCCGGCAAGATTTGTTGATGCAGGAACAGGAAGATATCCTGAGATATCCTTAAAATTAAGATCGGATAAAAGATCATATCTTGCAAAGATCCGACTCTTCTCTGAAAGTTTTATAACTCCGAATGCAGAAATAATCCCATTATCCTTCTTCTCGGAATCAACCGATTTCTCACTGTAATAGTTAAATCCGGCACCAAATCTTCCCCAATTCCCTTTCAGACCAGCAAAAACCGAAGCAAAGTTTTTATTTTTACCTCCATCATCGGCAAAATGAGTATTTATCTCAACATATATATTTCTCCTTTCATAACCGACTCTTCCATATACGGCTTTCCCTGAGTTTGTCTCTCCCTTGTTGGAACTGTAATTCCCATACATAAGAGTATAGACAATTCCCCTTTTTGTTTTTCCGTCGAGAGCAACACCGAAATCTCTTGAAGATGCAAATTTCCAAAAATCCGGCGGAGTTTTTTCTATATATCTGAATCCCCAGAACTTCTCAATTTTATCAAAACTCGGAGGTTCGATAATCCCTAAAATAAGAGAAACTCCCGAAGAAAGTTTCTTCTTAATATGAAGGTTTTTTAAATAAGGAACTATTGAATCTTTTTCAAATGGAGAACTGTCCATTTCAAGCCTTACTCTTGCAGACCATCCGTCACCCAAATCAGTGTTGTATCCTATATAGAGCCTCCTTATCCAGAAACCGTGTTGATCTGAAAGTTCTTCACTATTATTTGAAGCAACAACATAATATTCGGGAATAAAATAACCCCTGATATCATCCGCAAGAAGCGACACGGATGACGTAAAAATCAAAATAGTCATAAGAATTAATAATACTTTTTTTAAATCCACTGTATTCCTCCTTTTTTTCAATACCGATTATGAAGTGGTTTTATTAACTTAAATTAAAATAAGTGTTAAATTTTCGTTAAAACATCCATCGCAAAATTAACTGAAAATTCACATACTATTCATTCGCTGTTAATTGTAATCTATATAATGGATAATAAGAATAATTTGACTTAAATAGCAGGTTTTGATAGAGGTTTAACTAATGAATGAAAAAAAAACAGTTTATATTGTTGAAGATGAAGAAGATATTCTCGAACTTATTTCCATTAATCTTATAAAAGCAGGTTACTCAACCAAAAAAATCACCGGATCATCAGAGCTTTTTTCATCATTGGAATTAAAAAAACCGGACATAATACTTCTGGATATAATGCTTCCGGATATTGATGGAATTGAAATATGTAAAATCTTAAAAAGAGATGAGAAGTATTCCAATATACCGGTAATCATGGTTACTGCAAAATCAGACGAGATAGATGTTGTTCTCGGACTCGAAATAGGTGCGGATGATTACATAGTAAAACCTTTTTCCGTCAGAGAACTCTCCTCCAGAGTTAAAGCTGTTTTAAGAAGAAATACACCTTCCCGCAAAAAAAACAATATTATAAATATCGGTGATATGATTGAAATTGATCCCGATAAATTTGAAGTCAAAATAGATGGAGAAAAAATAAAACTGACAACAACTGAATTTTATATTTTAAAAACTTTCAGTGAAAAACCGGGCTGGGTATTTTCAAGAGAAAAGCTACTCGACATTCTATGGAAAGATGAAAAAGATGTATTTGACAGAACAATTGATGTTCACATAAAAAATCTTAGAGATAAACTCGGATCCGCAGGACAGATGATTAAGAACATAAGAGGAGTAGGCTACAAAATTGATTGTGAATAACAATGGTCATTTTAAATAAAATACGAACAATAGTAAAAGATAAATTTTTTATAAGAATGCTTGCCGGTTTTTCACTGCTTATACTTCTGATAAACATCACAATAATTTTTTTTTCTCTAAAGGCTATTAGAAATTTTAATATATCAAATCTCAAGAATAATCTTTACAAAATATCCAAAGCTCTCGAAACGAAAACAGATGAATTTATATCCGGAAACAATTTAAGAGGTTTGGAACAATGGATAAACAGGCAAGGTAAAGCACTTAAATCAAGAATAACCGTTATAAATCCGGACGGAAAAGTTTTGGCAGACTCTGAGAAGAACCCCTCAAAAATGGAGAATCACGAAGACAGACCCGAAGTTTCAAAAGCACTCGGAGGTAAAACAGGATACTCAATTAGATTCAGCACAACCATTGGTAATCATATGCTGTATGTGGCATATCCTTCAGCTGTAGACGGAGATGTAAAGTTTGTTATCAGATTAAGTCTCTATTTGAAAAATATTAAAAATTTTTCAAAAAAACTTAGAAATGATCTTTCAAAAATAATTCTCATTGAATTTCTGATAGCTCTGTTTTTTTCTTGGTATTTAACTAAAATTTTCCATACTCCTCTTAAAGAGATTATTTTAGCTACTGAGAAATTAGCAGGAGGGGATTTTTCCGCAAAACTTCATTTTAAAAAGAGGTCCGGATTGGACAATATATCAAAAGGATTTAACAATATGGTTGAGAGACAGCAAAAGTTGTTTTCTGAACTCGAAGAAAAGAAAAGCCAATTAACGGCGATTCTATCCTCAATGGAAGAGAACCTTCTCGTTATCAACAGAGATGGGGAAATAGTGTTAACGAATGATAGTTTCAAGAAAACATTCGGAATTTCATTACCCGATAAAAATTTTTATTGGGAACTCATCAGACTCCCGGAAATTGAAAAAATAATCGAAAAAAGTTTCTTAAAACAAGAAACATTGTTCCATGAGATAAATTTAAAGGGGAAATTCTACCTTGTCACATTAAGCAGAATCGGAAATAGCAATAAATTAGTAATAACTTTCAAAGATATAACGGAGTTTAAAAATCTGGCAACTATGAAGAGAGACTTCGTACTTAATCTTACGCATGAACTAAAAACTCCTCTAACTGCAATCAAAGGATTTGTTGAGACACTTGAGGATGAAGAGGAAATAAAAAACAAGAATTATATAGAAATAATCAAGAGACATATAGACAGAATGGATAAACTCGTCTCGGATCTTCTCACTCTTTCCGAACTTGAGGAGGGAGGAGAAAATCTTAAATTTGAAAGAGTAAATCTTGTAGAAATATTAATGAGTGTAATTAGAATATTTGAGGAAAAAATTCTTTCAAAAAGTCTTAAGATGAATATTGAAATAGAAAAAGAGATCCCGAAATTTAAAGGTGAAAAATTTAAACTCGAGCAGATGTTTATCAACCTTATTGATAATGCTATGAAATACACGGATGAAGGATCAATTGATATAGAATTAAGCTATTTTAAAAAGAAGGAATTAATCATTTTTAAAATTTTAAATACCGGTCCAAATATCCCCGAAGAATCACTTTCACGAATATTTGAAAGATTTTATGTTGTTGACAAATCCCGCTCTAAAAAAGTTGGCGGAACAGGGCTTGGTCTCTCAATAGTAAAACATGTAGTGCAAATACACAATGGAAATATAACAGTAATGAACCGAGACAAAGGCGGAACAGAGTTCATCATTGAAATTCCGGTATTTAAAAAAAAGAATTAACACTAAATTAACAATTATTTCGTTTTTTATTAACCCTCCGAAATTATAATTCAATTTAACAAAAAAAAGGAGAATAATAATGAAAAAATTTTTTATTGTTATTTCAGCTCTAATGCTGATAATGAATGTTACGGATCTATCTGCAAAATCAAAAATAGTTATTGACGGATCAACAACCGTAGGTCCCATAGCTAAGGCTTTTGCCGAATATTACATGACATTAAACAGGAATGTTAACGTAATCGTCAGTGAATCCGGAAGCGGAAACGGTGCGAAAAGTCTTCTTAATAAAGATTGTGATATAGCCGATATGTCACGCTTTATGAAAGAAAAAGAGTTTGCTGCGGCAATTCATAAAGGAATTATGCCGGTTGCTCATGTTGTGGCACTTGACGGGCTTCCTATCCTTGTTCATCCGAGTAATCCTGTCGATAACTTAACTATTAAACAGGTAAGAGAAATATATCTCGGAAAGATCACCAACTGGAAAGAAGTAGGCGGACCGGACAAAAAAATAGTTATGATAAGCAGAGATACAAATTCCGGTACATATGAGACCTTCCATAAAATGGTGATGAAAAAACAAAAAATCGTTAGAAACTGCGAATATGTCGGGAGCAACGGTGCTGTAAAAGGAAGAGTTCAAAACACACCTAATGCAATCGGATATGCAGGACTTGGTTTTGTTGACAGAACTGTTAAAGCTCTTAAGATTAACGGAATATATCCTTCAAAGAAAACCGTGACTTCAGGAAAATATCCTATTGCAAGAGCTCTGTTTATGTTTACGGACGGTTATCCGAAACTCGGAAGTCATCTCTATAATTTTATAAGAATTTATCTAAGCAGAAAAGGACAGCAAATGGTACAAAGGATCGGATTTGTTCCCGTCACCAATTACAGATAAAGTGAAACCCCGTAAAAACAGATCGATATTATTAAGTGGAAAGACAAGTCTCTTTCGGAGACTTGTCTCTTCTTTCACAAATTCTATGTTCTTTCTGATAACATCCGTTTCAGTACTTACAGTATTTTTTATTATTTTTTTTATTGCAAAAGATGCAATACCATTTTTCAAGTTACGGGGAATAAAAGAATTTTTTACGAGCATTAAATGGTATCCTTCAGCTGAGAATCCGGATTTCGGAGCACTTCCTATTATTTACGGGACTCTCTTTGTAACAACACTTTCAACTTTGATAGCAGTTCCTCTTTCTCTTCTTTCCGCAATAAGTTTATCTGATATTCTTCCTTTTTCAATCAGACAGATCGCAAAACCGGTCATAGAAATAATTTCCATAATTCCATCGGTAGCATTCGGGTTTTTTGCCCTTATTATATTCGCTCCATATCTTCAAAAAGGAGGTGGAGATTTTCTCGGGCTTGCTTTATTGATTATCGGATTTCCAGTCGCACTGATAACCACAATGATACTGACCGATATTGTCTCCGTTAAACTCTCATTTCAGGAATCCAAGATTAAAATACGGTTAATATTTTTAACTATTTTAACTCCGAATATTATTGTTCTTCATTATCTGTATGAGCTATTGATAAAAATTAATATCTCAAGCGGGACTAATATATTAAATGTATCGGTAATACTCGCAATAATGGCAACCCCTACTATTGTAAGTGTATCCGAAGATACTCTTTTCTCGGTTGGAAGAGAATTAAGAGAGGGTAGTTACGCTCTCGGAGCAACACGATTTGAGACAATAACAAAAGTAGTTCTTCCTGCAGCAAAATCCGGAGTATTATCGGGAATAATTCTTGGAATAATGCGTGCTCTCGGTGAGACAATGGTAGTATGGATGGCTTCCGGAAATGCAGCTCAGATTCCAAAGCCATTTTACAATATAACAGTACCGATAAGAACACTTACCGCAACAATTGCCGGAGATATGGGTGAAGCCGATCAGATAACCGGATCTGCAAGATATCATGTTCTCTTTGCTATGGCTCTCCTGTTATTACTCTTCTCATTTTTCAGCAACTTGATAAGCGAGTGGATAAAAAACAGATCAAAAAAAGCAGGGAGCTTTAGATGAAACTTCATACGAGAAAGATACTCGACAAATCTTTTGTAGGAATGGGATATTTGTCTGTAATACTTCTTTCGACAGCTCTTCTCATCCTTCTGCTTCCTATAATAATAAACGGTATGAAGGCCTTTGTTTTTAAGGGAACAATTGAATTCAGAAAATTCAACTATGAGCAGTTCCGGAGAGGTAATGAAATCGATCTGAAACAAGAGATAACAAAAAGTGCTTTATATAGAAAATATATATACGACCTGATAAAAAAATTTGAGGAGCGGATTGAAAATGGAGATATTATTAACAGTTATAAATATGAGAAGAGTTTTAATGAAATAAAGGAAAATATTCGACTTCTTTTCGGTCCGAATCCGGATGAAGAAACTCCGGTACTTATGAGAGACAAATTCGGTGCTTCAAGATGGGACAGAGTTCTTGATATTAAAAAAGATATTTTGTTTTCTCTTAAGTGGAATTACAACAATCCTGAAAAAATAGGAATTGAAGTATTTACTCCGAGGATAAACGAATTCAAGGGTACCGTTTTAGAAAAATTGTTTCCCTATCTTGAAAAAAATCTTAAAAAAATGATGATTCCAAAGTTGACATTTTATTGGCGGTTTTTATTTGATAGATCATTTGATTCACATTTTTTCGGCGGAATAGGACCTGAAATATCCGGAACATTCTATCTTGTTATATGGACTATTGTTTTCTCCGTTCCCATAGGTGTCGTATCAGCTATATATCTTGCGGAATTCTCAAAACCCGGAAGGATAATTACACTTATCCGTATAAGCATCAGCACTCTTGCAGGTGTACCCAGTATTGTTTTCGGACTTTTCGGTCTCGCTTTTTTTATCAACAAGATACATATATCAAATTCAAAAAGTGTAATAGCCGGAGCTTTAACTCTTGCCATACTCGTTCTTCCTACAATCATTCGTGCATCCGAAGAAGCAATAAAAACGGTTCCCATAACTTTTAAAGAAGCTGCTCTAAGTCTTGGTGCCGGGAAACTCTATACGATTTTCCGTGTAATATTACCCGCCGCACTACCGGGAATTATTACAGGGATAGTGATCAGTATCGGCAGAGCTGCAGGAGAGACGGCACCTATTATTTTTACAGCTGCAGTAAGTGTCGGCAGCCCTCTCACATTTATGGAAACACTTTCTCAACCTACTCCCGCTCTTAGCTGGAATATATATAATCTTGTTACAGAACATGAATCGGTTGAACTTATCAGACACGTACAATACGGAATGGTTTTTTCTCTCGTAATGCTTGTCCTTTTATTAAATTTCACTGCTATTATTCTAAGAGCAAGAATATCGAAAAAATTAAGAGGTTAATATGAATACATATAATAATGTAAAAGCAGATAATACAGATATACATATTCAAGCAGAAAATTTTTCCGTTTTTTACGGAGAAATTGAAGCAATAAAAAGAATAAACATCTCTATTCCACGCAAAAAAGTAACCGCGATAATCGGTCCCAGCGGATGCGGGAAAAGTACATTTTTAAGATCCATAAACAGAATGAATGATCTGATTCCGGAATGTTTTACAAAAGGGAAACTGAATTTTGACACGGAAAATATTTACGGGAAAAAGGTTGACCCGGTTCTTTTACGAAAAAGAGTAGGTATGGTATTTCAAAAGCCGAATCCATTTCCCAAATCAATATTTGATAATGTTGCATTCGGACCTTCCATTCATTTTACAAAAAAAAGAAGTAAACTATACGAGATCGTAGAAGAGAGTTTGATTAAAGCCGCTCTATGGGACGAAGTGAAAGATCGTCTGAATCAAAATGCTACCGGTCTCTCCGGTGGACAACAACAAAGGCTTTGCCTTGCAAGAGCTCTTGCGGTTAATCCTGAGATACTCTTAATGGATGAACCGACATCGGCACTTGATCCGAGTGCTACGGAGAAAACCGAACAATTGATAGGTCAACTTAATAAAAACTATACAATAATTATTGTTACTCACAACATGCAGCAAGCTGCAAGGGTTTCGAATAATACGGCATTTTTTTATGAAGGTAAACTTATAGAGTTTTCACCTACTGAAAATCTTTTCACAAAACCTAAAATGAAAAAAACTGAAGAATATATAACCGGAAAATTCGGTTAAGGAGTTAAAATGTCATTACATCTTGAAAGATCATTAAATAATCTTACAAAAGAGCTTATATTTTTAAGCTCTATAGCTGAAGAAAGCGTAAAACTTTCAATAAAATCCTTGTATCAAAGAGATACCGATATTGCTCTGAAAGTAATTGAAAATGATAAAAAAATTGACGCAAAAGAGATCGATATTGAAGAAGAATGCCTGAAAATAATTGCTTTACACCAACCGGTTGCAATTGACCTGAGAAGACTTATAGTCATCCTGAAAATTAATAACGATCTTGAACGAATCGGAGATCTTTCAAAAAATATAAGCAGGCATGTGATAAAAATAATTGAGAAAAAAGAAAAAACCCTTAACATTGATATTGAAAAAATCTCCAATAAGGTTCTCTTTATGCTTAAACTGAGTATAAATTCACTTGTAAAAACAGATGATAAATTTGCAAAAATCGTTCTTGACACAGATGATGAAGTTGATGAAATGAATAGAGATATCACTATATCACTCATTCAATCTCTTAAGAATGACCCTGACAATACGGAATTATATATTCAACATATTCATATTATTCGTCATCTTGAAAGAATTGCAGATCATGCAACAAATATTGCAGAAGATATTATCTATCTTATTAACGGGGAAATAGTGAGGCATCCTCACCTCAGATAAATCTATAAGTTTTACTTAAACCGTTTTTCTTATAAACACGTGAAATGGTCCTTAAGACTTTTCTCCAAAATTCTTTCATCTTTAAAATCTTTAATCTGCATATAAAATTGTGCCGCATCTATAAAAACCCTCTCGGGGATCAATCCTATCATCTCAATATCGGTAATATTTACCGAAAACCTTTTTGACATAACCCTGATCATCTCTATTACTTTGAACGGAGGAGTTGAAGTAAAATTCGATATTGATATGGTTATTTCCGTAAAACCCGTCTCTTTAATCAAACCCGCATACGCTTTCACATATCTTAATCCACCCGAACTATATTGAACATCTCTGCAAATTGATTTAGCCTTCTTTAAATCTCTTGAATCAAGATTTACTTTAAAACTTACAAGCGGATGTCTTGCCCCTATGATAGTAGCACCAAAATCTGCATTGAAAATGTCAGGACCGAAATCGGGTTTCCATGATGGCTTTTTTAACCTCTCTTCAATTCCTTCATATTCGCAATCTCTTATATTCTCAAGATCTCTTCTTACCGATAATTTTGCCGACTCGGCAAAAAGATAAACCGGAATATTAAATTTTTCCGCAACCTCCTTTGCAAATTTTTCCGACAGAACCACACACTCTTCAATCGGAGTATCCTTTAACGGAACAAAAGGAAAAACATCAAGAGCTCCTATTCGTGGATACTCACCTTTATGAGATCTCATATCAATATCTTTCAAAGCTCTTTCATACAGAAAAAATCCCCCTTTGAAAATCGCATCTTCCGTCCCTGAAAATGCAAAAACAGTTCTATTCCGTGTACTGTCCATTGAAACATCCATCAAAACCAGATCCTTAATATTTTTTAACTTTTCTGAAATTTCATCTATCAGTTCTTTATCTGTTCCGTTACAAAAGTTTGGGATGACCGAAACTATTTTTTCCATAATATTCTCCTTAAGTTATATTTGATCAAAAGATCCCTAAAAATATTCCCGCCGCTATTGCAGACCCGATAACACCGGCAACATTGGGTCCCATTGCATGCATCAGGAGATAATTTCCCGGATCCTCCTTTATTGCAAGATTATGAACAACCCTGGCGGAATCCGGAACTGCAGATACTCCGGCTGCACCGATAAGCGGATTTATTTTAGTCTTTAAAAAAAGATTCATGAATTTTGCAAAGAGAATGCCGGAAAAAGTTGCAATTGCAAATGAGATCACTCCCAAAAAGAATATCATTATAGATCTTTTATTTAAGAAAACCTGAGCAGTAGTTGATGCACCGACAGCAACTCCAAGCAGTACTGTGCAGATATCAATAAGAGAATTCGATACGGTCTTTGCAAGCCTCCCCGTAACTCCGGACTCCTTTAAAAGATTTCCGAAGAAAAGCATCCCGAGTAGCGGAATCGCACCGGGGGCAACCATTGTCGTTAGAATAAATCCGAGAACGGGAAAAATTATTTTTTCATATTTTGAAACTTTTCGTGATGGTTTCATCCGGATTAACCTCTCCGCTTTTGTTGTCATTAATTTCATTATCGGAGGTTGAATAATAGGGACCATAGCCATATAGGAATAAGCCGCAATTGCTATTGGTCCTATAAGCTCCGGAGCAAGTTTTGAAGATAAGAATATTGCAGTAGGACCATCCGCTCCTCCGATAATTCCAATTGATGCGGCACTTTGAGGGGAAAATTTTAATGCTAGTGCACCTATGAATGTTAAAAATATTCCCGTCTGAGCAGCTGCTCCGAGCAGAATTCCTTTGGGATTTGAAAGCATTGCGGAAAAGTCCGTCATTGCTCCAATTCCCAGAAATATTAATGGCGGGAATATCCCGAAACGTACCCCGGAATATATTATTCCCATTACACTGTTACCGGCAGTATTGAACGAATAGCTTCCGGTAAATGGATCTATCATGTATATGGAAATACTGTTAAAAAGCTGGATGGGAATAGGAATATTACCGAGTATTATCCCGAATCCTATAGGAACAAGAAGAAGCGGTTCATACTCCTTTTTTATTGCAATATAGATAAAAAATATCCCTATGATAATCATTAAAATATTCTTGAAGGTAATATTAGCAAAACCCGTTCCCGAAAGTATCTCTTCTATCAGAGAAGGATAAGATGCACAGTATTCTATATTTTTTTTTATTTCACTACCGGGAACCCTGTTGGTTATTTTTGCAATGATAATATCTCTGAAAATATAACTGTTTTTAAAAAACAGCATAACGACACCCTCTTTTGTAACGATCCTTCCCTTTGCTCCTTTTTTTAACACATCGGCTTTTCCGGCTTTTATCAAGAAATATTTTTCCCCGTCTAAAACTTCAAATTCAAATTTTCTTCCATTATTATCCGTAAAAACATCTTTTCCAATCCGACTGAATTCAAAAAAAGTTCTTTCGGATCGCTTTTCTGTTTTAACAAAAATATTTCTACCATTAAAAAAAGAGATCTTCTTCATCAATACGGAATTACCATTATCTGATCCGAATTTTATCAGATCGGGAATTTCCGAAGAATCGGAATCAATTATCAGAAACATTTTATTGTTAAAATCGGCAGATAATTTTCCTTCGGCAGACAAATTAATATTCATTATCGGAAGTAAAAAAATAAAAAATATAAATAGTATCTTTTTCATAATTATTCTAAAGAGTTGTCATCATAGGTCTGCATATTTCCGCTATCAGATCGCCTTCCAATACATTATCCCCAACATTAAAAAATATTTTTTTTACCGTACCGTCATATGGAGATTTAATAATATTTTCCATTTTCATAGCTTCTAATGTAACAACTGCGTCACCGGCTTTGATTCGTTCACCCTCATCGGCATGAATTTTTATAATCGTTCCGGGTAGTGGCGACAATGCTCCTCCTCTCTCGGGAGTTCCCGGATTCTTTTTACTATTTCGTTCGGTAATATTTCTATCCGTTCTCCGAAAATTTTTCGCATATGAAGATTTTGATATTTTCGATATTTGCTCCTTATCTCCGATCTGTTTAAGCTCAACCTTATAATCTTTACCGTTTACAAAAATTACGGCTTTTTCATCATCAAGCTCTTTTACTTCAACATTGTATTCATTCTCACCGATCGATAAGAGATATTTTTTCATTTCATCCTCCGCAACCTATTGCTTAAAAGTAAACTTCCCCTGATAAAACAGATGTTTCATCTTTAATTCTATATCAATGACCGCTGAGATAACCGCAACTATTTCAGGATCCGCAGTTTCAAAATCACTCTTTTTAAGTTCCGATTCCGATTGTTTACCGGTACGATTAAAAAAATTAGTGATATATGGAAATAAAGAGAACAACTTTACCATAAAAAATATCAGCCCGAGTCCGGAAAAAACCATTAAAATCCCTATAACTGATATTTCAACTCCCGTAGAAAGAATTCCCGAATTCATCTTATTCTATAACGGAATATTCCCATGTTTTTTTTCAGGGTTCACATCTTTTTTCCACTTCAGCATCCGCAGAGATTTAATCAGTTTCATTCTTGTATTAGCCGGGACTATTACATCATCAATATAGCCTTTTTCCGCAGCTTTATAGGGATTGGCAAAAAGTTCAACATATTTCCGTTTCAACTCCTTCAGTTTCAACCTTCTCCCTTCATCATCCAAACCGGACAGTTCATCCTTGTAAAGGATCTCCGCTGCACCATCAGGACCCATAACGGCAATTTCAGCTGTAGGCCATGCAAGGACAACATCTCCTCTCAAATGTTTTGAATTCATTACGCAATATGCTCCTCCGTAAGCTTTTCTTAATATAACCGTGATCTTGGGTATAGTTGCTTCCGCAAATGCAAAAAGAAGTTTTGCCCCGTTTCTTATTATTCCGTTGTGTTCCTGTTTTGTTCCCGGCATAAAACCCGGAACATCTTCAAAAACTATTAAAGGAATATTAAAAGAGTCGCAAAATCTGACAAATCTTGCAGCTTTTATAGAAGCGTTATTATCAATCACTCCGGCAAGCCATGAAGGTTGATTGGCAACTATTCCTACGGGATTTCCATTTAATCTTGAAAATCCGATAACAATATTTTTTGCAAAATTTTTCTGAATTTCAAAAAACTCTCCATTATCAAAAATCATTTTAAAAATATCACAAACATCATAAGGTTTTGACGGATCTTCAGGAATTAAATAGTTTAAATCTTCGGATACCCTCTCTACGGGATCATCAGTAGTAACAATCGGAAGCTTATCTCTGTTATTCTGAGGAATAAAAGAGAGCAACTCTTTAACACCATCAATAACATCTTCTTCACTGTCAAACACACCGTGAACAACTCCACTCAAAGAGGAATGTACATCCGGACCTCCGAGTTCCTCGGAAGTAACATCTTCTGCCGTAACCTTTTTTACAACATCAGGTCCGGTCAGGAACATATATGAATTATCTCTGTTCATAAAGACAAAATCCGTAATTGCCGGAGAATAGACAGCACCACCTGCACAGGGACCCATAATAAGTGATATTTGAGGGACAACACCGGAAAGAAGAACATTTTTTAAAAATATATCCGAATATCCTGCCAATGCATCCACACCCTCCTGAATCCTGGCACCACCCGAATCATTGATACCTATGACAGGTGCACCGGCTTTCATTGCCATATCCATTATCTTAACGATTTTTTCAGAATATGCTTTGGAAAGAGATCCTCCGAAAACCGTAAAATCCTGCGAAAAAACAAATACAAGTCTACCGTTTATTGTTCCGTATCCTGTCACAACTCCATCGGAAAAAGGTCTCTTTTTCTGCATTTCAAAATCATGACATTGATGAAGTTTGAAAATATCAAATTCCTCAAAACTTCCTTTATCAAGCAGTAGATCTAATCTTTCTCTTGCAGTCAGCTTTCCTCTATTATGCTGCTTTTCAACCTTTTTCTCCCCGCCTCCAAGGAGAGCCATCTCCCTTTTTTTAGCAAGAATAAGCAATTTTTTATCAATCTCCAAAATACCTCCGCAAAAAATTATTTTTTTAACATATAAACGGCACGGATTCAATCCGATTTCCAAACTTTTTTTATTTTTTTTTATAATTCAAATAATTTTGATATTTTTTTTTATTTAATTTAAAATGATAGTAAAATGAAAAAGGCAATTTTTATTGTTCTCTTTTTTTTCCTAATTTCTTTTTCAATATTCTCAAACGATCAAAATTCCATTATCTATTTAAGAGCGGCTGATTCCACATCTCTGGATCCGGGAAAAGTTCATACTATCTATTCTGCAGATATAGTATCAAATATATTTGAAGGACTTGTCAAATATGACTTAAAAAACCATAAAATTTCTCCATGCCTTGCAGAACGCTGGGAATCATCCGAAAATGGGCTCAAATGGAATTTTTATTTACGAAAAAATGTTTTTTTCCATGACGGAACTCACTTTGACTCTTCTGCGGTATTACACTCTTTCCTTGTTAGAAAAAAAAAGATGAACACGGATTATCCGGAATGGAAAATTTCATTTCCCAATATTGTCAGTATAACTTCTTCCGGTAAATATAAAATTGAAATAATTTTAAAAAAACCATATGCTCCGTTTTTAACACTACTTACGTTCCCCATAGCATATATTGTTCATCCTAAATCCTATCTATCCAAGGATTTCTATCCTGTAGGAACGGGTCCTTTTATATTCGAAAAATGGGAAAGAGGTAAATTTATTTCATTAATGGGAAATAAAAAATATTGGAATGGAACCGTAAAGTTATTAAAAGTCATATTTAAAATATACAGAAATCAGGAATCCGCAATAAATATGATAAAAAACGGTCAGGCAGACGTAATGGAACTTAAATCCATTGAATTATATCAAAATTTTCTCGGACTTAAAAAATTTATTATTACTCAAAGCCCGCCGGGAGGAATATTTTTTATTGTATTTAATACAACAAAATATCCGTTCAACAGAGTGGAATTCAGGAGAGGATTTGCTCACCTGATTAAGAAGAAAGTGATGATCAAAACAATTTTTCAAGATTTTATTCAGTCCGCTACAACACCTATTCCCTATACATTCCCTGAATTCAACAAAAAAATAACCGACTATAAACTCTCTATTAAAAAATCAATTTCCTTATTCAGACAGGCAGGAATAAAAAGCGGATTTAAATGTTCCGTCTCATTTTTATCAAATGATAAAATCGAACACAGAATATTTGAAACATTTAGAAGACAGACGGCAAAAGCCGGGATTATTCTGATTAAAGATCCGTTGCCTTTAAACAAGCTATTTACAAAACTGGAGAATAATAATTTTGATATCGCCATACGGGGATGGGTTTCCGGACCCGATCCCGATCTTTATTTCTTTTCCAATTTCACAAATATAAAGGGGAATTCAAATTTCGGAAAATATTCAAACCCGGAATTACTAAATATTTTATTAAAAGCAAGAGAAACATTGGATAAAAAAAAAAGAAAACAATTGTACTTTAAAGCACAGGAGATCATTCATACCGATCTCCCATGGATTTCTCTCTTTTATCAAAGAGCAATGATAATTCATTCTCGAAATATTAAAAATATCAACTTCAATTTAAACTCTCAAATACTTTTTGAAAATGCATATATTTCCGATAATTAATTCGGTTTTTATCACATTATTATTGATAATTTTTTTCTGAGTTTTATAATTACATTCGGAAATAAAAGGAGGTTTTATGAAAATTTCTCGCAAAATCAAATATTTTATATCTACTATTTTTTTATCTTTAATTTTTACTGTTTTTAATGGAAATTACATTATTGCACAAGGGAATGTGGTTGAAAAAACTCCACCTCAATTGAGAATGAAATGGTTCAATACTCATATGAAGATGAAGAAAAGTTCACTGTTTAAAAAACTTCCATGGCAATTTTTGGGACCGATAAATATCAGCGGAAGAATGACCGATCTTGCAGTCGTTCAACCTAAAGGGAAAAACTACACCATTTATGTTGCCGGTGCTACCGGAGGAGTCTGGAAAACAGAAAATGAGGGAACAACATGGACGCCAGTATTCGACCGAGAGGCAACGGCATCAATTGGCGATATTGCAATTGATCCATCAGATCAACACACTATCTGGGTAGGTACCGGTGAGGCAAATATTTTCAGAAGCTCAAATGCCGGAAGTGGAATTTATAAATCCGTGAATTCGGGAAAAACATGGCAACACATGGGACTGACAGATACAAATACAATTTCGAGAATTGTTATTAACCCGAAGAATTCAAATATTGTTTATGTGGCTGCATGCGGACACGAATGGACAAATAACAGGGAAAGAGGTGTGTATAAAACCGTTGACGGTGGAAAAAACTGGAAAAAAATTATGTATGTTGATGAAAAAACAGGAGCTATAGACCTTTTGATGGATCCGAATAATCCCGATGTGTTATATGCTTCTTTCTGGCAAAGGATCAGAAAAAAATGGAACGATCCGAGAAATGAAAAAGGATATAGTGGAAGCGGAATATACAAAACAACAAACGGCGGAAAAAAATGGAAAAAGATAAACAGAGGTCTTCCCGAACCTGAATTCAGAGGGAGAATAGGAATTGATCTCTGCAGATCCAAACCCAATATTGTTTATGCATTAATCGATAATTATGAGGTTGTCAGAGGATGGAATAAAGATGAAGTCGACTCCTACGGAAGACCGAAAATGGGATTAATCAAAGGTGCAACTATTTATCGTAGTACCGACTCCGGATTGAACTGGAAACAGGTCAGCAAAGACAATAATTATATGCAGCATCTGTCTTCAACATACGGTTGGGTTTTCGGACAGATAAGGGTTGATCCCGTTAATGAAAATAAAATATATGTGATGGGACTTGCTCTGAATATCTCGGAGGACGGTGGAAAGACATTTAAAACCATCGGCAGAATGCATGGTGATCATCACGGATTATGGATAGATCCGAAAAACACAAATTATCTTGTTAATGTAAATGACGGCGGACTCGCAATCTCATATGACGGCGGGAAAAATTTCAGAACTTATATTAAAAGCATGCCGCTTGTTCAGTTTTTTAATGTGATGAATGATACGGCAAAACCTTTTCATGTTTACGGTTCCGTTCAGGATCATGGGAGTTTCAGATGCACTGTAGACCTCAGTAAAGGAAGAAATCACATTCCCGCAGTAAAATGGGAGTGGGCACCGGGCGGAGAGGGAAGCAACCATGCTCCGGATCCGACAGACCCGAACACAGTCTATTCAGCCGGATTTTACGGTCATATCACAAGAACAGATATGAAGACAAAAAATCAAAAGGATATTTTTCCCAAAAAAGCAAAGGGAGAACAACCCTACAGAGGGCAATGGCTTGCTCCGTTTATTATTTCACCGCATAATCACAAAGAAATTTTTCTCGGATTAAACTTTTTATTCAAATCAACTAATCGAGGTGAAACATGGCAAAAAATAAGCCCGGATTTGACCTATAACCTATCATATATGAAAGGTGATATCCCGTATCAAACCATATTTACAATTTCAGAGTCACCTGTTAAAAAAGACCTCATATATGTCGGGACCGATGACGGAAGAGTTCATGTTTCTAAGAACGGTGGAAAACAGTGGAAAGAAATTGACAAGGGACTTCCATACAGAAAATGGGTTTCAAGAATTATCGCATCAAAATATTCCGAAGGGACGGTATATATGACTCAAAACGGAAAACGCGATGATGATTTTAAAGCATATATCTGGAAATCCGTTAATTACGGAAGAAAATGGAAAAGTATTGTTTCAAATATTCCCTGCGGTCCGGTTAATGTGATAAGAGAGGATCCTGTTAATAAAAATATACTCTATGTAGGAACCGATTATGGTGTTTATGTAACGCTTAACGGAGGGAAACAGTGGTATTCACTTCCGGGTAACCTACCGAACACCTATATTCATGACCTTGTAATCCAGCCTACCGAAAATATTTTAGTTGCAGCAACTCACGGAAGAGGAATGTATGCAATGGATGTAACTTTCCTTCAAAAACTTGCCGGGCGGAATATGGATAAGGACATCTATCTGTTTGAATCCGAAAAAGCAAAGATTCCGAAAAGAAAGTGGTGGTTCTGGACAGGGGGAATTAACGGGAATATCGGTTTTTATCTAAAAAAGAAAAGTGAGGTCGGAATAAAAATAGTTGATTCTTCAGGGAAAAGTGTTAAAGATATAAAAATTAAAGGTGTATCGGGACTTAACTTTTTCGAGTGGGATCTGAAAAAAAACAAGAGAGACAGAAGATCGCCTTTCGTTAAACCGGGGGTTTATAAGATTGTCCTGACCTCAGGTAATATTATTGCCGAAGGAAAAATTGAAGTAACCAAGTAAAAATTTCAGTAAAATAAGAAGGGGTTCATTTTTATCGAACCCCTGATTTTTTCAAACTTTTATTACAAAAGAAATTTTATTCGCTGATTCCGTTCATCACGGTTGAAACTTTTTTTGCAACCTTTTCGGAAACAAGCCGCAACATCCCGAGATTAACATCTTTTGATGAAACGATTGAGAGAATTCCATCGGTAACACTGACGGACATTATTTTAGCATCCGATATCTCTATCAAAACTTGATTTACATCTCCGCCGAATTTTTTTTCTTCCTCGGAAACTCTCAACATAGACCTCTTAATCATTCCGAAAATACCTGCAGCCAGTGCTCCGGTTATATCCGGATCAGATTCGAATCCGTTATTAACATGCTCAATAACCATTCCGTCAGGACTATTTAGAATTACAGACATGACACCATCGACTTCCAACAATGCTTTTAAATATGATTTTAATTGTTTATACATAATTATTTTTCCTCTTTTCCTTATAAAACATCAATATCAAACCCACAGGTTTCATCACCCAATCCACCTATACAGGTCACTTCCTTCACTTTTACTTTTTTATTTAAAATAGTGTTAATTGCACCCGCAATTAATCCGCCTTCAAAATGACAGATAGGTCGTCCGACAGGTTCCATACCGCTACACGTTACACATTCGTATACATCGACATGAATCTTATTATCACTCCTTTCCGAAATTTTCACATCTCCGATTTTAAGATCTTCACAGGCTTTAGCAAGCCCCTTTAAATCTTTTATTCCCAGAGACTTCCCAAGCCTCTCCCCGGCTTGAAATGCCAATCCGGCAGCACCTTCTCCAAGAATCTCTTCAAAAGCAACAAGCCTTACCAACCTGAAAAGCCCAACCGGAATATCGCCTCCCATTTTAGGACGATCTACTTTCATTGCATTTTCAATTGTAATCTCTTTCATAAAAACCTCCCCTTTTCCATAGTGTTTTTAATTTTTCAAATAAAAATGGTAACATACTTTTTATTTTTTCAAAACTGTAAACTTTACATTTATAATAATTAAAACAACTATATTTATTTCTTGATTTCAAATATCAAACATCGTTAAAACATCATCAACGGAAGCTCCCTTTTTTAGAGCAAGTACTTTTTCTTTAACAAGAACATCAAGATAGTTTCTTATATCTTTCTTCGCATTTTCACCCGTAACATGTTCAAATCCTGCTCTCCGGATAAACAGCTCAACCGCTTTCGGATCCTCGCGCATAATATCATAGCTGAGATTTGCCGACTCCCGGGGATGACTTTTAACCCACTTTATAGCTTTATCCAACTCCTCACTGAATATTTTTACAAGTTCCGGATATTTTTCGACTATAGAAGATTTTACAACCACACCTGCATTAGGCAATCTTCCAGCATCAGGGTTAATATTATTCCATATGTCAATATAAGAGAGTGATACGTGAGCATCTTTGCCGGCTCCATACAAAGCAAAACTTGCTTCAGGTTCACGCAGCATAACCGTATCATATTCTCCACTTATAAATTTTCCCTTGATTACTTCAGGTCTGCCGAAAGGTTCTCCAAATTCAAAATCAAAATCATTTTCGTTAAATCCGGTTTTTCTCATTAGAAATTTTGTGATTGCAAAAGGGGGTGCACCTTTAAATAGTGGCATATGAATTGTATGGCCTTTCAGATCTTCAAAAGAATCCGCTTTATAACCTCTCGTTAAAATAAAAAAATTATCCCATATATCAACTGATAAAAATTTAATATCCGTCCCGTTTGCATAGAGTTTGGATGCGGCAAAAACAGCACTGAAACTGATATCCGCTCTTCCCGAAACTATCCAACCGAGATGTTTTTCGGTTTCACTCCATACTTTTAATTCTTCGATCTCAATTTTAGACATAAGTCTTTCGGATTGCAGCATCCTCATTATGACCGGATATGCAATCGGTGTTGCAGATTGGATAACAAGAGGTATCTTTCCCGATCCGGAAACACTCTTTTTGTTTTTAACACTCTCCTTTTTATAAAAATATATCTTATATCTGATCGGTCCTATCTGTTCGGTCAAATGTTCAAAACCCATAGGCTCAAGCATATTTATCAGAGGATCGGGTCGAAAAGATTGAACAAGAGAAAACCCCTTTCCCTGCTCTGTTTCATATGCTCTTTTCATTATCAAGGAAAAAGGATCTTCTTTCATCCCTCTGACATCAAGAACTTCAAATTCATCCTTCCTCTCCTTCCAACTTGTCTCCGATATCACTTTATCTTCATCCTCGATCAATTCATCTTCTACTGAAACAGATGAAAGATATAAATTGAATTGATACGGATTTATCTTTTCCGTAAAATATTTCCCGTTCCTCTCTTTAACCATTTTTTTAAGTGGAATCGGGTCAAAAGAGTTTATGACTTTAAGACCTTCTCTATCTTTCATTCCACTCAGCATTTTAAGTATTTCAGGCATAAAAAAATCATCTCTATTTCTCACATCAAGAGTGGAAAATCTGTCAATATCATCCATCCACGATCCGTTTTCCTCCTCAATATCCATCTTATCTTTAATACACTCGGGAAAACTTTTTAAAAGCTCCTCCTCGGTTCCGATTATCTTATTTAATTTATGAAGTAATTCACAGATAGGGATATGTCCAATCCTTGAAATATCATTTATAGTCGCCCATCTGGCAACGGTTTTAAAAACCATAGGATTATTTAGTTTTTTAAATTTCGGTGAAATATTAATTAAATGTTCTTTTACTTCCGGATAATTCTCAATAGCCGTTTTGACCTTTGTTTTAGCCGTAATCATCTTTTCCTCACTTTAAAACTCCGGCTTATAGTTATATGTACAATTTATAGCCATGGCTATTATAACCCATTTGGTTTAATTATTCAAGAAAAATATTTAAATAATTAAATTTTAACTATTTTGAGCCTTGACAATTATCATGTTTAATAATATTTGCCTCCGAAAAAAGAAAGTTATAATAAATTTGTTTAGGATGGAATAATAATTTTTATAATTGGGAAAGCGGGAACATTTATATCCGTTCCCGCCGGTTTTATATTAAAAGAGATGTTAAATATAAATATATTTTCTTGCTTTCTCCAACTCCATTTTTTTCTTCAATTCTTGCATAAGTTCCTTTTTCCCTTCGATAAACCGAGCCTTGGCTTTTACTCTTTCCTTTTCCGGTTTCATTCTAGATTTTTCATCGGCCAAATGCTCTTTAAGCTTTAGAATTTTTTCTTTCATCTCTTTTTTCAACATAATATTCTCATCTTTTAATTGTTCTTTTAATTCAATCATTTTTCGCCTTAGCTCCTCTCCATGCTTATCTTTCCATATCATAATTTCATCTTTATCAAAAACCGGAGCATCTATATGAAAAACACCCTTTTCCGGGAACCTGACAAAGTTCATGAATCCTTCCCATCTCCCCTTATCAAGAACGGCTATTAAAGAGATACGTTTTTTATGCCTGAGAATAGTTAATTTAACTTTATTTCCGGGTTTATATTTTTTTATGGTTTTTAAAAGATCATCGCCGTTCTTTATTTTTTCCTTATCAACCATTATGATAACATCACCTGCTTTTATTCCGGCTTTTTCCGCAGGAGTACCCTTATCCGCTTTTATAACAAGAGCTCCTCCATCTTTTTTAATCCCGAAATATGAAGCGAGGTCATTGTTAAGAGATTGAATTCTTACACCGAGAAATGCTCCACCTCCAAATGACCTGAATATTTTTTCCCCGAAATCTTTAAATCCATATTCCCTTTTATCCAACTTTCCGATTGTTACTTTTATTCCTTTCTCTTTTCCGTCCCTTACAATCAACAATTTTACTCTTGATCCCGGCTTAGATCTCCTGACCTCTTCCGTAAGATCCTCAGGACGATGAATTTTTACACTGTCAAAAAATCTGATCACATCGTATTTTTTTAATCCGGCTTTTTCCGCCGAAGTATCTTTAAGCACTTTAACAACGAGCACTCCGGATTTCACTCCGAACTCATCACGATCATCAATAGACATTTTTTCAACTCTAACACCGAGAAATCCCTTTCCGTTTTCGTTAACGATTTTCTCTTCCCCGTTAACGTTACCAATTGAAATCAGGAACAGCAGGATTAAAATCGGCAAAACTCCAAATAATATTGATCTTTTTTTTAAAACTTTCATCCTTCTACCTCCAAAATTATTTTCATCTGTTTAGACATAAAAAAGAAGCGGAAAGTTTCAAAATTTTTACTACATAAAAAAAAGAGGAGTGAATCGTATCACTCCTCCTTGTCTTTGTTTATTGTCAAACTATTCTATTCGGAAATTTCATAGATTATGGAATTATAAATAAATTTTACATTTTTCCCGAGGAACAAAAATTTTGAGACAGACGGATTATTTTCAAGCAATTTAAAATATTTTTCACTTAAAAATTTTATCTTTACTGTTGTTAAACTTTTTTTTACTCTTACAAGAGAATCAACCCAGAATTTCCCGTTATTATAGAAAGCTCTTCCGTTAATGTTTTGTACAACAGATCGGACACCCGAAGTTTTTACACCGACATTTTTCATAGGAATTCTTTTAATACCTTGATTAATCTGAGAATAATCGGAAGCCAAATACATCTGCTGAATCTCCCTGCTTGCTCTTACACTTAAAGATCCGCTCTTCATCTTCATAGAGGAGTGGTTGCGAGCTGACTCTTCCTTAAATCTATCTGCTGAAAAAACCGAGGGAGTTAAAAGTCGGTCATTTTCATTTATCAGACGTCTGGTAACCGATCTTTTTTCATCTTCGACAATGAGATAACTCGTATATGGTGTTACAATCCCATATTTTCTTGCAACTCTTATCACTTCGTTCTTCAATTCATCATTTTCCCCGTTCAGTCTGATCTGATCAAGCAGAAATCCAACTCTTCTTGCCGCCCATAATTTAGGTATAAAATCAGATGAATGGTCAATTTTTTTAAAGTTTCCTGAAAAAACGAATTGCTTTGACCTATTCATGATTCTACCTTTTAATATGATTTTTGCATTTCCATCGCCGGAAAATCTGCCGATCAACGAAACAGACGATCCTTTAAAAAGATCCGGTATAACCTCAGGATATACTTTTCTGACTTTCACCGGAGAATCAATCTTTAATTCCAGACCGGTCAAAACAGGTGATTCAATCTTAGAAAAAAAACTTGATATCTTCACCTCTATATCTTCATTCGGACTGATATAACTTCTAAAAGCTCCGGAAATAAAAGTCAATTTATCGAGAAGATGAGTATTGATATCATTTCCGATTCCGAAAGTAAAAATCTTCGTTCCGCCTCTATTTTTTTTCTCAATCTCTTTTATCAACTCTTTTTCATTTGTCAAACCGATAGTTGGTTTCCCGTCGGTTATTAAAATTATAGTTCTCGGCGGAACATCTTTCCCTCTATTTTTAAGTCCGAGTTCAATTGCTTCGAATATATTTGTTCCTCCGATAGCTCTTAGATCATCAATGAAATCAATAGCATGGGAAACTCTTTTTTTATTTACCGTCATTGACGCCGTGAACAGAGACTCCGCTTCCGTAGAAAATTTAATAATATTAAATCTATCTTTATAGCTTAAATTGTTTATACAAAATTTTAAAGCTCTCTTTGCCTGCTCAATCTTTTTCCCCGCCATACTTCCGGAAACATCGAGAATAAATACAACATCTTTCGGAAGTATTTCAGATCGACTTATATCGAATGCCGGTGTGATATTTAGAAAAAAGAATCCATCGTCAACTCCATTTCCAAAGGTTTTAAGAGAAAAGTTCATATCACTCTTTCCGGAATCAAAATAGACCTTAAAATCTCTGTCGGGTTTGACGTTAGAAGCCTCAAATCCAACAACCGCACTCCCGACACTCTTTTTGATGATCTCGGTCTTATGAGTCGGGCAATATACATTTCCTATATTTCCGGTTGATTTTATATCCACTTTAATAGTGACATCCTTTATCGGTTGTGATGAAAACTTTTCAGTATTTAACGGATATATATACTCTATGGTTTTTCCTTCTTTATTTAAAACTTCCGAATAAGATATTTTTATCCTCTTTTCCGACATTGGTTCAATAGGAAAAATTCTAACTTTAAACATTCTTTTTCCGCTATATTCCAATAGAGCCGGATCTTTCATTTCCCTGACGATATCCGTATATATTTTTTTCGCTTTTTTAGCATCCAGCAGTTCAGCTTCAGTCTCCTTCCCGTTAATAAACATAGAAAATCTGTTTATGACAGCTCCATCCGGAACGGGAAAAATATAAAAGCCCTCAAGTATTCTGCGAGTTGGATTGTAAAAAACCTGATCAATAAACGTTTCAGAAACATTATTAAAGATTTTTACATTCACACGATGATATTTAACAGCGAGAGGAAACGGTCTGAAACTATGAACCGGACGTAAAACAGGATTAGGTCTGATCACTATGAATCCATCGGAAAAAAGCCTTATACTACCTAAGACAGATATTGAAAACAGAAGTATTAATACTATTCTGAATTTATTATTCATCTTTATCTCCATTTGACTTATCCGGAATATAATTACTTTTTCTCAAACTCGAATTTTTTCTTTTTAGCCTGTTTTCTTATCGCTCCGATAATTGCACTGTCAAGAGTATCCTTTTCCGTTGACTCTTTTCTCTTTTTTGCAATATATCTATCTCTTTCCAATTTAAGCTTCTTTATTTCCTTTTGTAATTTTTTCCTCTCCTCCGATTTCTTTTGCAGATACACTTTTCTCTCTTTGACACTCATTTTTTTCATCTCTTCAGGAAGTTCCTCTTTTTTTAACTCTTCCACCTTTACCCTTCCTGTTCCTTCTGCATCAACAAGATCCCATGATTCATTTCGATATTGAGCGGAGGATTTAGCGACAGATCTTTGAACCATAACACCGGGGCTCATTGACAATGCATTTTTATCCTGTTTTTTCTGCCTCTCCTTCATCTTCGCTCCGACACTTCCAAAAGAGACATAGGTCTCATTTAATCTCTTTCCCAACTTTATCAACTCTTTATCCTGAGGAGCTGAAATGTAAGCAATCTTCTTATTTTGATCAATATTCATATAAGTTCCATCCGCAAGATCAGACCCGTCTTTCCATTTTGTTTTTATTCCGGAGTCAAAGTTGCCACAAAATATTGTATTCACGATTATCCCGTTGGTTATCGCATTTTTACATGTCATCCGATAATCAATTTTGCCCTGTGTAAAAGGTTCGTTTCCTGCAATAAAAATAACTTTATAATCTTTATTGGACTTACTCCATTTCAACTCCTTTACGGCTTTCCCTATAACCATTCCGCAATATTCACTTCCGCCGTTTGTCTTAAGTTTAAATAATTCTTCCGATAAAAGATCAAGATCGGTTGACAGTGGAACTATCATTCTCATATATCCCTCGGATGCAGGAAGAGAACTCTTTCCATACTCATACAGAGCAACTTTTAATTCCGGTGCAACTCCGTCTCTTTTTGCCGTGGCCATCTCATTTACAATTTTCCAAAGTTGTGTTTTAGCTTGATCGATCAGCCCTTCCATACTACCGCTTGTGTCAAGCAGAATTGCAATTTCAACAGAAGGTTTCTTTGTCTTTGCATTTAAAAATATTACGCTTGTCAACATTAATACTGTCATTAATAACGATACAATCACATTTGTTTTCTTCATTTTACACTCCTTAAATTTGCTTTCGAACTATTTGTCGGAAGAGTTATCTGTTTTTCTACCGGAATTCTTTTTTATATTCCATTTACCCATGGAATCATATTCCGCAAAAAGATTAAATCTATATTTTTTGATACCAGAACCTTTGAATATCCATTTATTCAAAGATTCTCTTATTAAATGTTCAATATTTTTTTCGACATTTATAAATATGATTTTTCCCACACAACCGTCTGTTCCTATCTCCAAAACAGCAGATACTCTTCCCGGAATTATTTTCTTTCCTTCCAACTTCAGATCAACCGTTTCAATTATCTTTGAAGTAATCACAACCGGTAAATATGATATTCTTAATTTAGCTGATCGGGTTTTTGCCCTTATTCTTCCTATAGGTTTTCTTATTATTACTCCCTTTTCATTAGATTGTGAATTTGCTTCACTCATAATTTTTAAAGAGCCGGAGCCAATTACACCATCTTTTTTATTTTCAACAGGGCGTTTTCCGGTTTCTATTTTTGTTATTTTCTTCGGTGGATTAAACGAATCCGATTTATCACTTTCATTCCTTGAAATATCTCTTTTTGATAACAATTTCTTCTTTTGTAAGAAATTTTTTTTTAACTTCTTCATAACAGGGCGTTTGATATTTTTCTCTTCGGAGTATTTCCCGGTAATAGTTTTTCCTATGGAATGATCCTCAAGCATTTCAGGAGATTTTACGTTCAGTCGAAAAAATAGATAGACCGAAAAAAAGAAAACAAGAATTGTAGCAGCGATTGCCCTAACGGGAAACTTCAGAAGGAAAGGTTTCTTTTCACTATTATATATTTCGGAAGCAACAAGAAATGCCTCATAACATCTCTCGCATTTTGATAGATGGTCAGCAATATATTCACTCTTAACTTTGTCTGTCTTTTTTTCCAGGAACAGTGCAAGATCCTCTACATCTATACATCTCCCTTTAGGAATTTCATCAAGATCATTAATCATCGAAAAAAGTGAACCTGGATCTTTAATATTTTTCATAACATTCGTTCCTTTGAGCTATGTCGGCATATTTTCATTTTTTCTCCCCGAAAATATCTCCTACCGAAATACCGACTTCATTTAAAATCAATCTGCATTTTTGCAATGCCTTTTTAATCCTTTTATATACAGCTTTTTCAGATATTCCAAGTATCTTTGATATATCCTTGACTGAAATCGGATCAATCTCTTTTTCAGAAGGGAATCTCATTTTTAATAACAACTTCTCTTCTCCTTTTAGTTTTTCAGAGATTTTTCTCAAAGCCTCTCTCTTAATCCTTTCTTGTTCCGCCTCAATCATCTCTTTTTCCGGACCATTATTACCGTTGGGGATCTCAATGATTCTGTCCTTTCCTTTTATATATCCATCTTTTACAACAGTACCCGATATAGACGGCATTATGATGGATACAGCATTTCCCCTGCTGTTTTTTTGACTTTTTCTACCTCTCTTCCTCCTTATATAATCAACATATGTAAAAGAGATGATACCGGAAAGATAAGTTGAAAACTTTGAATTCCTTTTGAATGATCTTATAGCTTTATAACTATTCTTTTTTAATTCGGAAATAACAAGATTAAAAAGTTCAATGGCCTCATTCTCCGAATCAGATCTGATATTGTGAAAATAACCTTTTGAATTTACAATAAAAAAACATTTTGACTCTATATATTCAAGATTATCATTAATGATTTTATTGAATCGTAAAACTTCGGCATCATTAATATTAATTCCGATTTTTTCTTCTTCCCGATCCATTTAAGATTATTATGTTCTGAAAACAATGTTATTTTAAACAACTGATAATATTTATTCAATCCAAATCTAAAAAGTAATTCAGACTTTCTTAAGGATATGACCCATCTTATCTTTTTTTGTTTTTAAATAAAATCTATTGACTGAATTCAATCCTTCCTCAATCTGAACTCTTTCAACTATTTCAAGCCCATATCCCTTCAAAGCAATATATTTTGCCGGATTATTCGTCATTAATTTTAATTTTCTTAACCCGATTTTTCTCAATATCTGTGCTCCGATTCCATAATCCCTCATATCTTCAGGAAGTCCCAATTCAAGATTTGCTTCCACGGTATCGAGTCCCGACTCCTGCAGTTTATAAGCTCTTATCTTATTTATAAGCCCGATACCACGTCCTTCTTGATTTAAAAGATAGAGAAGCACTCCTTTTCCCTCTTCTTCAATCATTCTCATCGCTTTATCGAGCTGATTCCCACAATCACATTTTAAGGAACCGAAAGTATCACCGGTAAGACATTGAGAGTGAACTCTGACAAGAGTCGGCTCATCAGGATTGATATCACCTTTCACCAGAGCAATATGAGTCTCTTTGTGAAGACTGTCAACATATGCTCTAATTTTAAAAACCCCCCATCGCGTCGGGAGTTCAGCTTCAGCTTTTTCTTCAACAAGTGCTTCCTTCTTTACTCTGTATTTAATGATCTCTTCAACGGTTATGATGGGAATATCAAATTCTCCGGAAAATTTTTCAAGATCCGGCATTCTCGCCATTTCACCATTATCTTTCATTATTTCGCATATAACACCGGACGGGTAAAGACCGGCAATTTTTGTCAGATCAAGAGATGCTTCCGTTTGACCTGCTCTTACCAACACCCCTCCTTTTTGTGCTCTTAAAGGAAATATGTGCCCCGGTTTTGCAAGATCATCGGGACCGGCTTTTTTATCTATCAAACATTTTACAGTAGCAGCTCTGTCAAAAACGGATATTCCGGTTGTTGTCCCTCTCTTTGCATCCACAGAAATTGTAAAAGGGGTATCAAATTTTGATGTATTTCTATCCACCATAAGGGGAAGATCAAGTTCATTGCTCCTTGCTTCGGTTAATGAAACACAAATAAGCCCGCGGGCATTTTTTGCCATGAAATTTATAGCTTCGGGAGTCACCTTTTCAGATGCTATCATCAGATCTCCTTCATTCTCTCTATCTTCATCATCAACAATTATAACCATTTTACCCTGTTTGATTATTTCGACGGCTCTTTCAACATCTATCGTTTTAAAATTTTTCATTTTTCCCCTTATGTCATAAAATAGTTTTTCCAGACCTGAATTATTCCGGAAAGGTTTTTTTAATCAATCAGCCTCAAAGGATCAGATCTGTTAAAGCCGAAATTATAAATGTATTTCGCAATTAAATCAAGCTCAATATTTACACGATAACCGATTCTGAGAAGTTTCAAATTTGTCTCTTCCAATGTCATCGGAATTACTTCAACGGAAAAAAAAGATGAAGAGATTTCTGAAATAGTAAGACTAACACCATTCACACAAACCGACCCTTTCTGTATTAAAAATTTCCTCCATTCTCTGTTTGTAAAAGTAAAAGAAAATCTGACACTTCCCCTGCTTTTCTCTATTCGCCTTACTCTTGCAGTTCCATCAATATGACCGCTCACAAGATGACCGCCGAGCATGGTGGAAAGTGTTACAGGCAATTCTAAGTTTAAAATTTCACTCTTTTTCAAATCGGAAAGATTGGTTTTCGAAAGTGTCTCTCCGCTTACATTAAAAGTGTACTCACTGTTTTTATTCTCAACAAGAGTAAGACACGCTCCATTTACTGCAACCGAATCTCCGGGATTCACCGGAGATTTAAAAACCGTATCTATTGTTAAGAGCGGATCACCACTTTTTTTCAATGAGACAAATTTCCCCGGAGTAGTTATTATCCCTGTAAACATCAGAACCACCCCCTTAGAATAAATCCGTCATCCAACTCGACGATCTCCCTATCTTTCAGTAATAGTGAATTATCCAGACCGAATCCATCTTTAAACAGCTGAACCGAATCGAAACCGCCGATTATTCGTCCTGCTATAAATAGGACGATCTCATCAACCAACCTGTGTTTTAAAAACGAACCGATAAGAACGCCTCCTCCTTCAACAAGAAGTGAAGATATTTTTTTTTCAGAAAGAATTTTTAACACTTCATTCAAATCAACACCTTCATCACTCCTGTTTACAAAATAGTGTTCTTTAACCTTTTTCCCGTTTTTCTCCGTTCCTTTAGCTGAGAAAATAATAAGAGGAGAAATATTTTCATCTTTAAAGATATTCAAGTTTTTTTTAATAATATTATTTGTATCGACAATAACTCGTGAAAAACTCTTCCCATCCCACCCTTCCTCTCTGAGAGTAAGCTTAGGATCATCAGCAACAACTGTTCCGATTCCACTCATAATTGCCGAAAATTCTCCTCTCAAACCATGAGATATCTTTCTCGACAATTCACCTGTTATCCATTGAGATCTCCGATTCTTATCAGTCAGTTTACCATCGATAGAAACACCCGCTTTAACAGTCACATAAGGAACTTTAGTTGTAATATGCTTTATATAGTGCCTATTAATTTTTTCAGCTTCAGTTCGTAAAGTACCAACATCAACTTGTATCCCGTTTTCCCTTAAAATCGCCACCCCTTTTCCGTTGACCAAAGGATTCGGATCTTTCATAGGTATCACAACCCTTTCGACCCCTTTTTTTATAATAATGTCGGTGCAAGGCGGAGTTAAGCCATGATGAGCACACGGTTCAAGAGAAACATATATAGTTGTATTTTTAACATTAACTGTTTCAAGTGCTGATCTTTCCGCATGTTTTTCACCATATTTTTCATGAAAACCTGTTGATATTATCTCCCCGTTACCAACTACAACAGCACCAACCATCGGATTCGGTTCCGTAAATCCCATTCCACGCATACCAAGATTAAGAGCAATTTCCATATACTTATAATCTTTTCGATTAAAAATGCTTTTTTCCATCCCTACCTTATCACTCGCCTAAAAGAGAATTTACAAACTCTGCAGAGGAAAAATCTTCAATATCATTTTCACTCTCACCCATTCCTATATATTTAACCGGAATTCCAAGTTCATCGGCAATTCTTAAAATTGTTCCTCCTTTTGCCGTTCCGTCAACTTTAGATAAAATTATACCTGAAATTCCGGCAAACTCTCTGAACTTTTTAGCCTGATCAACAGTATTTTGACCCATAGTTGAATCAACAACAAGAAATATTTCCGAAGGACCTTTTTTATCAAATTTTTTCACAATTTTTGCAAGCTTCTCCAACTCTCTCATCAAATTCTCTTTTGACTGAACTCTTCCGGCCGTATCAACAATCAAAATATCATAATTTTTAGCTTTAAATGAGTTCAGAGCATTAAACAAAACCGATCCCGGATCCGCACCCATTTCTCCCGAGACAACAGGGATTTTGAGTTTCTCTCCCCATTTTTCCAATTGAGAACTTCCGGCAGCCCTAAAAGTATCCGTTGCCGCGAGAATTACACTCTTTCCGGAATTATTATATTTATAAGCAAGCTTCGCAGCCGTTGTTGTTTTTCCGCTACCGTTAACGCCCACAAGGAAAATTATCTTCTTTTCTACAATCGAATTATTATTATTAAGATTAAGAGAATGAAGAGGCAGAATACCGTCTGTTAAATTTCTCTCCTTATTCAAGTTTTCCAATACAGATTCCATCTCATCCTTAAGAATTTTTATAAATTCGTCTTTTGCAAATGTAGAACCGAGTTTCCTTCGAGCACTATCTAAAACTCTTCCCGTCAGATCAAGAGAAATATCGGCAAGTACAAGTCTCTCTTCAATCTCCTCAAAAAGAGAATCCCTGTCCTTACCCGAGACAATAATTTTATCAATATCATCTCCAAGTGATTTTTTAAAAAAACTCCTGAGATTCATCTGTTAATTATATATCCAAGTCATACTCAATATCAATAGGACAACTTGCATAACCAAAACTACATATATGTAAAAATATTACACGGAAAACATTCTATTTATTCAACAATACAGTAGTTTAAGCTTCCTTTTGTGGCAAGGATATTGCATAATGCACTTATGGGGAAAAAAATGAAAGATAAAAATGGAGTAACCGTTGTTGAATTATTAATCGGAATAGGCATTCTCTCAATTATGATGATTATGATCCTTGGATTCAGCAGAGAGCAGGTAGGACGTGCCGCTCTTAAAGGTAGTGCAAATGAGCTTATCGGAGAAATAAATAAAGTCAGAGGAAGAGCAGCAAGAGAAAACAGACCTGTGGCTATTACTTTTACTTCGGATTCATACAAAGAACATGTCTTCGAAAACGGTGCATGGTATCCGGATATTAATGATAATTCCAAGCCTGACGGAACTGTCCCGACAGCTATTTTAATTACCGGACATTCAACAATTGTTATTAATTCAAGAGGTATCATTGTTGATCCAAACACTTTTCTTATTAAGGGAAACATTTTAATCACAATGAATTCCGTTAAGTATGTGGGGAATTCTCCAATCGTTCAAGAAGGAATTAAAATTAGAGTCTATTCCTATGGTGGAATAAAATCAAAAAACACATGGAGGGATTACAATGAATATTCAACATTCTGAATCCGCAGTCACTGATAGTAAGCCTGAGAAAGAAAAAGGTTTTACATTTATTGAAACACTTGTTTCGGTAACTATACTGCTTTTTGCTATTGCAGGAGTTATGACAATGACAACCATCAGCATAAAAACAAACTTTAATCAGATAAATAAAACAAAAGCAGTTAAACTTGCGGAAGAAGCTATCGAACGTAAATTAAGGGAAGACTTTGATACTCTTTCCGGTGAAACATCTACGGAAGGTGAACTTGAAAATTTTCCCACTTTCACAAGATCCGTCACAATTAACACGATCGATTTAGACAATAAGACAATAACAGCTTACGTAACTTGGAAAGCCAGAGAAAACTCCGGAGGTCCACCGATAACCCTTACGGTAATGAGGACAAGATAATGATAAAAATAAAAAGTTCAAACAGCGGTTTTTCACTCTTGGAGGTTTTAACAGCTTCGGTAATCCTTGTATTCGTTATTATCGCTCTATACTCTCTTATTATTTCAAGCGAAGCAACACAACTCTCTGAAGAAAACAAGACAAATATGAATCAGGCTGCAAGAGCAGTCGATGAAGTTCTCTGTGAAAATATAAGGAATGCAGGTTCTATACTTTCTCTGATGAACACTCCCGGTTTCCTCGGAACACCATCACCTTTTGTCGGAATATATCCTTTAAATAATGTAAACTATCCGGACGGGATTATTCTTGCTTCGGGAGATTACCGAGGTGTAACCGAACTCACATCGGATTTCAGTCCGGGAACTACTTCAATTTCCGTCCTGAATACACTTTTACCGGACGGATCAAACCCTGCATGGTCTATCAATGACACCGGAATGGTTATAAGAAGTGACGGATATTATCTATTCAAAGTCACCGGAGCTGTTACAACCGGAGCTACTTCTCTTACCATCCGAACAACCCCAGTATACTATTCGGGATTACTGAATGTTCCCGGGAAATACAGGGACTACAGTGCCGATTCAAACCATCTGGGCACTTCGGGAAACAATGGAAATTATGTCACCGGAAGTCCTGTTATCAGATTAAACTATTTCTCAATATTTCTTGTAAAAACGGAAACGGACGGATCCACATCACTTACACTTACAACGGATACACAAGGAGTTGCAAATATATTGGCAAACGGAATGGAAAATTCTACGAGAGCAATCCCGATAATTCCGAATATAGAAGATATCCAGTTTGAATATATCACGAAGGATAATCCACCTGAAATTTGGGCTTCAACTCCCGCTTCCACTTCAATACATACGGATCCTTGCTCAACCGCAGGAAATCCTGATTGTGTCAGTTTTATTCAGAATATTAACAATAAAAACATTGCTTCAATAAGGGTTTTTGCTCTTTTTAAGACAGAAGACAAACATAGAAAAGCAAATTCCGGAGATTCAAGGACATACAAAAAGCCGAGAATGGGAGATGTTCCCGCAAAAATAATCTCAGCCGGGAGATTTCATTACACTTATCTCACTTATGAGGTAATGATACGTAATTTTAATATTATTTATTAGGAGATCAATATGAATAAATATAACGTTCAGAAAGGTTCGGTCCTTATTCTTGTTATGATGGGTATTGTAATTCTTTCATTGATAGGAGTTATGGGACTGAATAAATCTAAAACAGAGATAACAATATCAAGAAATTTTTATTCTGAAAAAACCGCTTTTTTTGCGGCTGAAACCGGACTGAATAAGGGGAAAAACGATTTAAGAAACAGCCTTGATCCGGCAACAATAATTTTTGGTCCTGTGACATCGGGTTTGAGTACTTTCAGAAGCGGCAAATTGTACGATAGATACGGACATCTTATTAATTCCCCTCAATATGTAACACCTTTCACGGCATTCCCTTCTCCACCGCCTACCGGTATGACACTTGATCCTAATATGGGACTGTTTTTGACATCATGGGAATTGTCTGTCACGGCCGAAAGTTCCGTTTCCACTTCGGACACTTCAATTTACCCGAAATCCAAAAGAGAAATAACAACAACAATAGCTATACTTCTTTCGGAATATTAATGAATCTTAAGGAGATTACAATGAATAAAAGAATTTTAATACTGATTTTTATTCTTATAATGTTTACATCATTATCATCCGTTTTAAATGCATGGGATGATGAAGAACTTTTTTATACAAAGGTAAAACCGAATATTATGATACTTTTTGATAATTCCGGTTCAATGAACACGATCATCTTCCATCCCGATTATTCAATCGGTGACGGACATGGAACTTTCGGCAGCAACCCCGGAAACAGATCTAGCTCAAGATGGTTTGCCAGATGGTATCACAATGGGAACTCTTACAATCATAACAACTGGACTGGAGTTTATGAAAAGGACGGTGAGGACAAGATAAAGTGCGGTGGAAACGGAGATACAATACTTCATGAGGGTGACTGGATCATAAACACCAACGGTACGGCGATTGCGAAGATAAAAACGAAGAGCGGAACATGGCTTGAGCTTGAAGAGAGGCAGGGTACTTTCGCTATTGGAGTTAACCTTGACATTGATTCCCGAGGATATGATATAAGAATTGTAAAAATATACGGTGGATCCGACAATGGTCATACGATCAGATATATATCGGACTATTACCAGTGGCTTTTTAACAATGCTACAGACCAACAGAGAGAAGAGGTCTCCCATTTTTGCGATTACGGAACTTTTGACACCTCTGATAACACAAACTATACGGATACCAGGGTCAGAATAAGAGTTGCAAGGAAGGCCGTCAATAGAATAATAGACGAATTCTGGGAAGATGTAAGAATGGGCATTTTCAACTTTAACTCTGATGACGGAGGACGTCTAAGATCATCCATAAAAAATCTTGCCGAAGGAACAAACAGAAATGATCTTAAAGCAATTGTCTCCAATACCGAAGGGAATACATGGACACCGCTTGCCGAAACACTTGCAGAAATATGGAGATATTTTAAAGGCGATCCCAGTTTTTATCCAAACAATCCGGGAACATTTACATCACCATGCGATTTATATTGCAGAAAAAACTTTGTAATAATAATGACAGACGGTGAACCCACTCAGGATACAATGTATTATGGAGGAGCAGATCCGTTGAGAGGTGATCATGACGGTGACGGTGATGACCCTGGAAATTACGATAGTAACGGAACAGACTATCTCGATGATGTCGCTTACTATATGTATAACCACGATGCAAAACCCGGTCTGCAAGAGAATCAGAATGTGGAAACTTATACAATCGGATTTACAACAGGTGATACGGCAAACAATCTTCTTAGCAATACTGCCACAAACGGTAACGGAAGTTTTCATACGGCAAACAATGTTCAGGAACTTATTGATGCATTTGCAACTATAATGGGAAGGATCAGAGAGAAATCTATGTCTTTTTCACAATTTGCCGCTCCCAAACAATCGACATTCGGAAAAAGAGGATTTACTGCAAATTTTATCCCGAAATCAACTAAAGCTTTATGGGAAGGTCATTTAAAAGCATTCCCTCTTGATGATAACGGCAACTTTCCCGTTGATGTCAACGGAGTTTTAAACCAATCCGCAATGATATGGGATGCAGCTGAAAAGCTGAATGCAAGAACAGATACGGGAACCGGAGGAAGTATTACTCCTGCAACAGGATCCGGAGACAGAGCAATTTTCACATGGCTTCACGACAATCTTCAGATGTTTGTAAAGACAAACAACTTAATAACAAAAGAGGATCTCGGAGTTGCTACGAATACTGAGAGGGAAAATATTTTTGATGTCATCAGAGGCACTTCAGATCCTAATGGTTACGGTTATAAACTCGGTGATATATTTCACTTTAATCCGGTAATGGTCGGCTCTCCCAATAAATGGTTAGGGAGTTTCGATCCTTCATATCAGAGTTTTTATGATACTCATAAAAACAGAAAAGAGGTGGTAATAGTCGGTGGAAATGACGGTATGCTTCACTGCTTTAACGCAGAGGACGGAGAAGAGTTATGGGCATTTATTCCTCCGGTTATTTTAAAAAACCTTAATGCCATAGCTACTAATGACAAGCATAACTATTTTGTTGACGGTCAGGCTGTAGCAAAGGATATCAGATTCAGGAAAACATATGGCGATTACAGGGATTGGAGAACAATAATCGTCTTTGGTCTGGGATACGGCGGAAACTCATACTATTGCCTTGATATAACAAACCCGATCAGACCGCATTTCAGATGGGAAGTTGGAAATGGGATTTATGATGGTCATTCCGACACAACGGTTCTTATTAAAGCAAACGGGAATACAACTGAATTAAAATCAGATCCTATGTTCGGACATACAATATCAAAACCTGCGGTTGGAATTTTTGAAAAAGGTTCGGATGACAGACCGACTGCAGCACTTCCCGGAGGATATGATACTTTTGAAAAAGCGGGTGCCGACAGCCTCACGGGAAAATATCTTGTAATAGTAAATGCATGGAACGGAAATAAATTCAAACACTTTTTCTATGGTGCAACTTCAGCGAATGGAACCGGATTCTGGAGAAACAACAGTTGGAAATATTCAATTGTTGCCACTCCTACTCTTGTTGACACAAATAATGACAGAGAGATAGATTCAATTTACCAATCCGATATCGGAGGAAATATCTGGAAAATCGACATTACATCTAAGAATTCAAAAACATGGAAGCCTGAAATTATATTCAATTCATCCGGTACAATTAATGAAGGAATAAGCAGTCAACCTTTCTTCATCCAGCCGACCGTAGGTTATGACAGAGATTATAATATATGGCTCTTCGCAGGGACCGGATACAGATCAAAACCAAATGACCAGTCGCATACGGGACATTTTTTCGCATTCAGAGATGATAATCTGTATCCTTCCGGAGGATATGATGCAGATGATTTACAAGACATATCTTCTTATATTCAGTCCGGAATCAATACTACGGATTCTGATGGCGATGGATATACTGATGTTCAGGAGAATGAAGCCGGAACCGATCCGAATGATGAATATAGTTATCCGGCTGTGGAACCATGGTCAGACTATTTCCAATTAAATCCGTCTAAAAAAGGAATTTATTTTAATTTCCTTAACGGATCAGGAGAGAAGATGTTCGAGCCGACTCCAATCTATATTGCAGATACGATCTTTTTTAACACATACCTTCCGCCGGCAAGCGGTTCATCGGGAGGAGAAACATGTAATCCTGCCGGAGATCTGTTTCTATATCAATTTAAGTTAAAAATTTCCGGAGGTTCAACTATGATAGGGCAAACAGGCGTTGATAGTGGAAGAATTCTCGGATCAGGTGTTTTAAGCGGTGGAAAATTTAAAATATATATAGGAAAAGGTGAGATCGGAAGTCAGGCAATTCAGGATCAGAAAGAGATTGATCTTGAAGGTATTTTCGGACCTATTTTTTGGATTGAGAGTAAAAGATGAAAAAAATAGTATTCTTTTCAATATTGTTATCTTTTTTACTGCTGTTATTTTATTGTGGCAGCAGTAAAGATAAAATTAAAAATATCGACAATAAAATTAAAACCGATAAATCCGTTGCAAAAAAAAATATGACAAAATTTTCAAATTATGAAGTCGACGATACAGGAGAAAGAATTCCTGAAATCAAAGCGATAACTTTTACAGGGAAACCATTTGAAAATCATGATCTGAAAGCAGATGTTCATCTTTCCATTCCCTCTGAAGATATAGAATTTTCATATAACTGGTTTATCAACGATAAGATTATAAAAGACAATAATTCGGCTACACTTCCAAAGGAATTTATAAAAAGTGGAGACTGGGTCTTCTGCAAAGTAAAGATTATCGGTTTAAAAACAAAAACACCTGAAGTAAAAAGTAAATATATAAGAATTCTGGGTACGACTCCTATTCTCAATCTGTCACCTATTCCCGATATAACTATTCCGGGAGAATTCAGATATAAAATAGATGCAAAGCTTCCGGGAGAAGAATCATCGGATTCTGCCGAAGAGAATGAGGATGAAGATTTTTCACCCGATTTTATAGATAACTCAGGATTGGTATTTACGCTGATTTCTCCAACTGATAAAGATATATCTCTTGATGAAAACACCGGAGAAATAATCTGGTTTATTTCCACTGATCTCGCTTATTCGCTCGGGAACGGTGTAGAAATAAAATTCAAAGTTTCTAATCCTGAAGGCGGATCTGTAATATCTTCAATAAAACTCTCGTTTAAAAAACCGGAATCGGATGAAGAACCTCAAATTCCATAATGAGACATCCGTAAGCAGAATTTCTGTTAGATAACAAAACCGTTAAATAAAAAAAGCCGCCCCAAATCAGGGGCGGCCCTATTTTAATATCGGTTAAATACGATATTAGAAGTTAACTCTGATGCCGAACTGGAATACTCCGGGATTAAGAACCCTGAGAATATCGCCTGTTGATGAAGTTCCAAGTGTATTTGAAACCTTCAGAGTTGTATTATTGTTGGTGATATTATAACCATCAACAAATATTGTTGTTGTAACCGTGTCCGATACTTTGAATGTTTTCTCAAGACCGAGGTTCAACATCCAGAATGTCGGAAGTCTGTCGTCACCCATTTTCTTCCCGGGTTCATACATATGCGTCCAGCTGAGACCTGCAGGTCTTTTTAAATTCTCATAATAAGGTATTACATATCCTTCTCTTGCTGTCAGAACACCTGTAATATTGATTCCCCAAGGAAGCTGATAAAGACCGTTCATCTTGAACATCCATCTTGAGTTTACAAATATCCCCTGAACTCCCGAACCTCTTGATTCCGGAGCAACTACGCCATCGTTGTAATAATCAAAGTTGGTCAGATCCCAATTTTCTTCCGTAAATCTCTTTGCTTTCCAATCCTGATAGGTAAACGACATATCCGCCATCCATTTGTTGGAAAACTTTTTAGAAAGAATTATCTGTGCCGCTATATATTGGTTGTAATCTTTGGTATAGTTACCCATCTGCGTAGCTACCGGGACTTTATGCCTTGAATACCAAGCTTTCTTCTTTCCATCTTTAAAAGTATAAGTTCCGGCTTTATACCAATTTGCTTTTGTTTCAAGAGAACCGTCAGCCATTATACCTTTATACCAGATAAGATTGTGTTTCTTTTTATAGAAAACGGTAACATTCATTCCAAAATCATCTGCAAGTACTTTTTCAAATGAGAGTGAAAGCTCATCGAGCAGAGGTGAATTCAGATCTTTTGCATAAGTGTTGCTGCTCTTTGTTCCATAAGGATCATTCGGATTAAAACCGCCGAACCAATAAACATCAGACCAATTCTGACTGAATTCGCCCATCTCTACAATTCCGTCACCGTCGTCATTCCATTTGACATCAATCTCTCTAAAAGCAAGATTCCATGTGTGAGAAGCTATGCTGTTACCACTCTGCGAACCATATCTTGCAATTGAAGCTTTAACAACATT
>Ga0256845_1000278_pt1 | contig 49042 bp, 41 predicted proteins | sample RiftiametaG_FD_189101 | JGI IMG/M metagenome (GOLD analysis project Ga0256845, IMG submission 189101) | Tube worm associated microbial communities from hydrothermal vent at the East Pacific Rise, Pacific Ocean - Riftia | ecosystem: Host-associated > Annelida > Integument > Unclassified ...
CTGATGGAGGAGTAACATTCAACAGCACGGGATTAAATTGGTCTACAGCCCAAAGTAGAGTAATGCGAAGAATAATTATAGATCCAACAAACACAAATATTTTGTTTGTTGCTACAAGTAATGGTTTATGGAAAACTACTGATGCTGGAGTAAACTGGACAAGCACACTCAGTGGTTCTATAAGAGATGTTGAGTTTAATACTGGCAACGCCAATACCATTTATGCATGTACAAGTAATAAATTTTACACTTCAACAACAGGCGGAAATAATGGTTCTTTTACTCAAATAACTTCAGGAACTCCTAATTCGAGCGCTGGTAGATTATCGATTGCAGTAACTGCTGATGATGCTGATTATGTTTATATATTAGCATCTAATGGTGGAGATTCTAGTTTTAAAGGCCTTTACCGTTCTACTAATGGTGGTATTTCTTTTAGTTTAAGAACTAGTACACCAAATGTTTTTGGATATGCTACTGATGGTACAGATTCTGGAGGACAAGCTTGGTACGATATGGCATTAGCAGTCTCTCCATCCAATAAAAATGAAGTTTATACTGGAGGTGTAAATGTTTGGAAATCTACCAATGGAGGATTAACGCTAACGGCTTTAAGTCAATGGAGTTGGCCTACAGGAGGGTATGAATATGTTCATGCTGATATCCATACCTTAGATTATTTAGGAAATACATTATTTTGTGGATCGGATGGTGGAATTTTTAAATCTACCAATAATGGTGGTTCTTTTACCGATTTAACTTCAGGAATACAACACTCTCAATTTTATAGAATAGGAGCAAGTAGTGACCCTAACATAATAATGGCTGGAGCTCAAGATAATGGGTGTTATTTATTAAAAAATGGAACTTGGACGCATGTAACAGGTGCTGATGGTATGGAGTGTATTGTTGATTATTCTAACAACAACATTATGTACTCTACTAGTCAAAATGGAACAGTTTACAAATCTAATAATGGAGGGAGTAGTTTTAATAATATAACCTATAATATTAGCGGAACAGGAGCATGGGTAACACCATTTACATTAGACCCTGTTAATAGTAACACTATTTATTTAGGATATGATGAAATATGGAAATCTACCAATGGTGGTAATACTTGGAATTCAATCACCAACTTTAACTCTTCAAAGTTAAAATCGTTGGTAGTTGCCCCTTCAGATAATAATACCATTTATGCAGCAACAGATAACTTTATAAAAAGATCAACAAATGGTGGTACAAACTGGACAACAATTACTGCTGGACTGCCTAACAATGCCATAACTTATATTTCTGTTCACAATTTAGATCCAACTACTTTATGGGTTAGTCTATCAGGCTCAAGTAATGGTCAAAAAGTATATAAATCTACCAACGGAGGTACTAGTTGGACAAATGTATCGGGTAACCTACCCAACTTACCAATTAACTGTATTGTTTATGAGTACGGGTCTAATAACGGTATTTATGTGGGTACAGATATGGGCGTTTATTATAAAAATGATGATTTGATACAATGGCAAGCATTTATGACTGATTTACCCAACGTAATTGTTAATGAGTTAGAAATTGAATATAACTCTGGTAAAATTAGAGCTGCAACCTATGGAAGAGGTATTTGGGAATCTGACCTTTTCACTTCAGCAATTCCACCTATTGCACAATTTAGTAGTCCCGACACTGTGATTTGCCCTGGTCATTGTGCTAATTTCACCAACACTACGGTAAATTTAGGTCAACAGTGGAAATGGTATTTTCCAGGAGGAACACCAAGTACTTCTACAGACTTAAATCCAACAGTATGCTACCCTAACACAGGCAATTATGATGTATCATTAGTTGCTTACAATAATAATGGCTCAGATTCAACTTTTACTGCTCATTTTATTAAAGTAGAAATACCCGTTAATGGTATAACGCTACCTTTTTCCGAAAATTTTGAATCAAGTTCTTCTGTTCCAGCAAATTTCACAATTATAAATCCTGATTTAGCTGAAGAATGGAAAATTAGCCCTACAGTTGGAGGCTGGGGAAATAGTTCTTCAAGTATATTTTTAAATAACCATTCAACCACCTTTATTGGTGAGAGTGATTATTTTGTACCTCCAGCTTTAGATTTTTCTTCCATAACAAATGCCGAGATGTATTTTGATGTAGCTTACAAAGTCTCAGGATCTAGAAATGACACCTTAAAAATTTATTACTCTACAGATTGCGGAGTAACCAAACAACTCTTGTATAGCAAAGGAGGAAGTTCATTAGCTTCAACCCTATCAACTTCTGGGTCTTATTTTACACCTCCACCATCACAATGGAGAACGGATACCGTTAATTTAAATGCATTAATCGGACTTGCTGCTGTTGAAATCTATTTTGAAAACATATCTGCAAATGGAAATGTACTATACGTTGATAATATTAATGTATACGAAACCCTATCTGTTGGTATTAGTGAGATTAGCAATTCAAACCTAATAATATATCCTAATCCTGCGAATAGAACAATTACAATAGAGTCAACTACTCCATCTTTACAAGAAGTAGAAATTTATAACGTAATGGGTAAATTAGTATTTCGCAAAACTTTAAGCAACAATAAAACCCAAGAGAATATCAACATAAATCATTTAACTACAGGATATTATATTATAAAAATAAAAACTGATAATGAAATAATCACCAAAAAATTAATAAAAGAATAAAAGTAATTGAACATAAAAAAAGCATCGATTTTATCGATGCTTTTTTGTTTGCGGAGGGAGGGGGATTCGAACCCCCGGTACAGTTTCCCGTACACTTGTTTAGCAAACAAGCGGTTTAAGCCACTCACCCATCTCTCCGTTTAAGGACGACAAAAATAGCAATCATAGTTGTAATGAAAAAATAAAATGTACTTTTTTTTATTTTTATTTCTTAAAAATTTAACCATAAAGTGCTTAGTCTTTAGAAAAATTGATTTTATCTGAAATCATATAAAAAATCGAATGGGAATGTTATATTTGTGTACCTACACCAAACAGGCTTTTATAATGAGGTATTTAAAAATAATTTTGATTATAACAGCCATTATTTCTTTAGGCTCATGTGTTGAAAAAAGAGACCTATCACAGAACACAGTTATTGCTCACATATCCTCTAATCCCGATGGACTTCACCCCTTTAACGACAATGCTGCTAATAGAAGTTATATTTTTGAATACACACAAAGAACTTTAATTAAATTAGATTTAAAAACATTAGAATTAATACCTTACTTAATCACTGAACTGCCTATCGTTTCTGAAGATGGCCTGGAATATACTTACGAATTACGTGATGGGATAAAATGGGATGATGGTACACCATTAACAGTAGATGATATTATTTTTACAACTAAGATTCAATTGTGTCCTTTAACAAATAACACTCAGATCAGGAGTAATTATACCACTGTGATTAAAGGCGTAAAAAAAGATTCATCAAATCCATCTAAATTTATTATGACAGCAAAACAATTGCATGTTAATAATAAAACGATTTTTAGAGAAATTTATATTCAACAAAAATCATTTTGGGATCCAAATGGGGTTTTAGATAATTTAACCTTTGAAGAAATACATGCTAAAGACTTTAAATCAACAGACAAATTAAATGACTGGTTTAATAATTTAAATAAAGCGGACAACAGTTTTGTTCCTGAGAAATTAGTTGGTTTAGGCCCTTATCAAGTGTCTGAATTTGTTGTAGGTAGTTATATCAAAATTGTAAAGAAAAAGAACTGGTATGGAGATAATTCAAAGCTTATTTATGACAAAAACTATCCTGATGAAATTGTTTTTAAAATCATTCAAGATGAAGCTGCCACATACCTTGCTGTAAAAAACCAACAAATAGATTTAACAACACGAATAGGAACATCTAAATTATTAAAACTCCAAGAATTAGATTATTTCAATGAAAATTACCATTCAGATTTTATAGACCAATACTCCTATTCTTATATTGGTTTAAATATGAGACCTGATGGTATCGAATTCAAACCTTTTTTTACAGATAAAGATGTTCGTAGAGCAATGGCTCTTCTTGTCCCTTTAGATGAAATTATAGATGTTATTGCTAAAGGGCAAGCAATTAGGCAAGTTAGTGATGTCTCTCCGTTAAAAAAATCATATAATCATGATTTAAAATTAATAGATTTCAACCCCGACAAAGCTAAAAAAATACTAGATGAAGCCGGATGGATAGATACAGACGGAAATAATATTAGAGACAAAATTGTTAATGGCGAAAAGATCCAATTTTCTTTTAATTTAAGCTATATGAGCGGAAACCCTGCACTAAAAGAAATTGGACTAATGATAAAAGAAGCCATGTACAGAGCCGGAATTGAGGCAAAACCCAACCCTATGGATTTTACATTGTTTTATAAAAATGCATACGATCATAAATTTGATGCAATGATTGGCGCATGGTCGGCAAGTGCAAGCTATGAAGATCCTATGCAATTGTGGCACACCCAATCTTGGGCAACTAAAGGATCTAATTTTACTGGTTTTGGGGATGCAGAAAGTGATTCTTTAATTGCTTTGGCAAATAGATCTTTAATTGAAGCCGAACATATTGACGCTTTAAGAGCTTTGCAAAAGAAAATTTATGATGAACAGCCATATATATTCTTATTCAGTATTAAAAGAAAAGTGTTAATACACAAACGTTTTGACAACGCAAATATGTACAATGAAAAACCTGGAGTAATCATCAATAATTTAAAATTAAATCCAAATTATGGAGGCGGATCTTTAAAACCTGAATAAAAAAATTATGTTAAAATATATACTCAAACGGTTTATAGTTTTTATTCCTACGCTAATCATCATTTCTGTTTTAGCATTTGTAATTAGCGTTAATGCACCAGGAGATCCTGTGGAACGCTTATCAAAATCTGCAGATAAAGAAGGTGGAGCCAATACGCAATCTAACGCATCAAAAAAGGTAAAAGAAGGCATCAGAAAACGCTTAGGATTAGATTTGCCAATATTTTACTTTAGCTTATCTACATTAGCTGATAGTGATACCTTATATAAAATAACCGACAAAGCTCAACAAGATAATTTATTAAAGCTCTCTCGTAAATATGGTAATTGGAACGCAACATCAAAATACTACCATGCATTAATAGCATTACTTGAAGAGCATAGTGCAATAGATATTGACAAAGCATACACCTCTAATTCTACACTAAAGCTTAATATTATTGGAGAGGGAGATACCGCAAGAACAGATACTATTGTTGCTTCAAGCTACACTAAAAATGATATCAATAACGCTAAAAACAATTCAAGTTTTGCTGTTTTAACCCTGTTAGAATCATACAAGGATGGTGTTATCGTATCTAAAATAAATGAATTAGATCAAATTTATAAGGAATACAAATTCCTAAAACCTTTACATGATAAATTTTCGCTTGTTAAATCAACGTACACCGATTTAAAGAATAATTCAACAGTATGGAAAACGTACGTACCTGTTATTCATTTTTACGGAAAAAATCAATACGGAAAATGGTTATTTGGTGATGCTCCATGGTTTTCTAAAAACACACAAAACAAATCTAAAGGGGTTTTAAGAGGTGATTTTGGAACTTCATACATTGACAACCAACCTGTTTCTAATAAAATTTGGGATAAATTTCAAGTATCATTTATCTTTATCATCGTATCAATAATTCTAGCTTACTTAGTAAGTATCCCTCTAGGAATATATTCTGCATACAAAAAGGGTTCAAAATTCGATAAAATATCATCTGTTATTGTTTTTACATTATACTCTATGCCTTCTTTTTTTGTAGGTACATTGTTATTATATACTTTTTCTAATCCAGATGTGCTAGTTTGGTTTCCCGAATCGGGATGGCAAAATCCTGCAACATTTGATGAAAATTGGAATGTTTTTCAAAAAATGGCACATCATTGGCCATATATGGTTTTGCCTTTAATTACTTATACCTATAGTTCTTTTACTTTTTTAAGTAGAATTATGAGAGTTGGTATGATTGATATTATGAATCATGATTTTATTAGAACTGCAAGAGCTAAAGGTTTAGATGAAAAAACAGTGGTATTAAAACACGCTTTACGTAATTCTCTAATACCTATTATTACTGTTTTTGCCAACATCTTTCCTGTAGCAATTGGTGGTTCGGTAATTATTGAAGTGATTTTTTCGTTACCAGGAATGGGGTTAGAAACTTTTAACGCAGTATTGAATTACGACTACCCTATGATAGTTGCTATATTCTCTATCTCTGGATTTTTAACAATAGTTGGTTATTTAATTGCAGATATCTTATATGCAGTTGTTGATCCTAGAATTTCTTACTCTTAATTTATTTAGAAAAATGTCAGAAAACACTATAAATAAAAAAGAAAAAGATTTTTCATTTAAAGCATATGCTTGGGGACAGTTTAAAAAAAATAAAGCTGCCATCTATTCATTTTATGTATTAATTTTTCTAATTATAATTGCATTAACAGCTCATTTTATTGCTAATGATCAGCCTTTATATGCTAAATATAGAGGCAAAACATTTTACCCCGCATTTCAAACTTATTTTAACGCTACAAAAACTGACTCTACCATTAATCCAACTACTGGCAATTGGGAACGTTTACAATTTGACATTACAGATTGGAAACAATTAGATGCTGACAATAACTTTATTTGGGCTCCAATACCCTATTCTCCAGAAAAACCTGATAGATACAACAGGGAATACGTAGGACCTAGTTCTCCTCAATACTATAAAAATTCAGCAGGCAATAAAGTTGAAGCTCCATACAAATTCCGTCACCACTTTGGTACCGATGCTATTGGTAGAGATGTACTTTCAGGATTAATACACGGAACAAAAGTATCTTTAATGGTTGGTGTTGTTTCTATGGGAATAGCTTCATTAATAGGCATTATTTTAGGTGCTTTTGCTGGCTTTTTTGGAGATAAAAATTTAATGTCATCAAGGTTTAGGTATTACCTAACCATATTAGGTGTGATACTTGGTTTCTTTTACGCTTTTATTGCTCGAAGCACAGCTTTAACAGAAGGATTTAACGATGGTATAGGTTCAGGGTTAACACAACTACTCATCAGCTTTGTTGTATATATTATTGTGATTATTATTTTAAACCAACTAGGAAGAATTAAAATACCTGGTTTTTTAGGTAAAGATGTTTCTGTTCCTGTTGACTCAATAATATCTAGAGGAATAGAAATTTTAAATTCTATGCCTCGCTTATTGTTAATCATTACCATTTCGGCAATAATGAAAGAAAGAAGTTTAGCCATTTTAATGGTAATTATTGGCATTACCTCTTGGACAGGTATTGCTCGGTTTACAAGAGCTGAATTCTTAAAAATTAGAGAACTAGAATTTTTACAAGCTGCTAAAGCTTTAGGATATTCTGACAGAAGAGTGATGTTAAAACATGCATTACCAAATGGTTTAGCACCAGTTTTTGTTTCTATTGCTTTTGGTATTGCTTCGGCAATATTAATTGAAAGTGGCTTGTCTTTCTTAGGAATTGGTGTTCCTGATGATGTGGTTACTTGGGGCTCTTTATTGAGCCTTGGTAGACAAGAATTTGAAGCCTGGTGGTTAGTAATGTTTCCCGGTGCTGCAATTTTTATTACCATTACCATTTACAACTTAATTGGTGAAGGATTAAGAGATGCCTTAGACCCTAAATTGAAACAGTAAAGGAATTCCAGATTTTCTTTTTTCAAACTTTGTTACATTTGAAGTGTAAACACACAATTTAGATAAAGTGCACTAATGCATCTTATCTCATTATTAGCGGTAATTACAAACAATTATGAATATTGATATAGCTGACATTAAATATTCTTACGAAGAATTTAACGAATCTCAAAAGACTACCTTATTGATTAATTTAGTGTACGGTGACATTAATGATATTTATACTGAAAAAACAATCATTTGTAATAGAAAGGGAATCATTAAGACATCTAAATTATCACTAAACATGATTTTCGCTTTTCAACAACAATTTAAAGAATTGAAAACCGAGAATGGGAAAATGAATATTCTGATTAAGAAAGGAAACGATAGTATTCGATTAGAATCTAATCAACAATTAAAAACTTATTTCAAGGACTTGATAAATGAAATAAAAAACGTGGGTAACATCCTATATATAACATACCTGTTGCTAGCATTTTAGCTTTGTGAAACTTGGGCATAAGAAAAAATCAACGACTAGAATATCATAATTCAACTAAAATTAATACTTTTGATACTATCAAACGATACTATCAATGAAACCACCTTATGACATCACATCGAAAATTCTAAAGACTGTAACTTCTATTTCAGAAAAAATAGGAGTCATCAATGCGAATTTATTAGATAAGCCTTCACCACAGCTTCGAAAACAGAATAGAATCAAAACGATTCATAATTCATTAAAAATTGAAGGAAATACTTTAACCGAAGACCAAATTACGGCTCTACTTGAAAATAAGCGTGTCATAGGACCTAAAAAAGATATCACAGAAGTTCTTAATGCTATTTCAGTTTACGATAATTTAAATGACTATAAATATCAAGCTGAAAAGGATTTTTTAAAGGCTCATAAAACACTAATGAAAATCCTAATAGAAAAACCTGGAGAATACAGGAAACAAGGAGTTGGAATTGTAAAAGGTACAAAAGTGGAACATGTTGCACCTCCATTTGAAAATGTTCCTTATTTAATGAAAGACTTGTTTAAATATCTAAAAGACAAATCAGAATTAAATCTAATAAAAAGTTGTGTTTTTCATTACGAAATGGAGTTTATCCATCCTTTTATAGATGGAAATGGAAGAATGGGTAGATTATGGCAAACGTTGATTCTAAAAGAGCAATATCCAATTTTTGAGTTTATTCCGTTAGAAACGTTAATTAGTAAATCACAAGCAGCATATTACAAAGCACTTTCTGATTCAGACAAAATGGGAAAATCAACCATTTTTATAGAATATATGCTAAAAATAATTGACAAGTCTTTGGAACATACACTTAACTTCCGAAATAAAAAACTTAATCAAAAAGAAAGACTTGAGTATTTTATTCAACGTGATTTAAAAGAATTTACGAGAAAAGATTATTTAAACATTTTTAGCGAAATATCATCTGCAACAGCAAGCAGAGACTTAGGTAGAGGAATTGAATTGGAATTATTTACAAAAGAAGGAGAAAAAAATAAAACTAAATACATAATAACTTAAACAAAAAAGAGGCTACCATTGGTAGCCTCTTTTGTAATTTATATGTTATTGCTTTTAAGCTAAAACTTCAGCAACTTTAGCAGCAGCTTCTTTTAACAATACAGCAGACATTACATCTAAACCAGATTCGTCAATCAATACTTTAGCTTCTTCAGCATTAGTACCTTGTAAACGAACGATAATTGGCACAGGTATATCTCCAATGTTTTTATAAGCATCAACAACACCTTGTGCTACTCTATCACATCTTACAATACCACCAAAAATATTAATTAAAATTGCTTTTACGTTAGGATCTTTTAAAATCATTCTAAACGCTTTTTCAACTCTTTCAGCATCTGCAGTACCACCAACATCTAAAAAGTTAGCAGGCTCACCACCAGATAATTTAATAATATCCATAGTTGCCATTGCTAAACCAGCTCCGTTAACCATACAACCAACATTACCATCTAAATCAACATAATTTAAACCTGCTTGAGCAGCTTCTAATTCAATTGGATTATCTTCTGAAGGATCGTGCATAGCAGCGATATCCTTATGTCTGTATAAAGCACTATCATCAATATTTACTTTAGAATCTACAGCAATAATTTTATTGTCAGAAGTTTTTAATACTGGGTTAATCTCAAACATAGAAGCATCAGTTCCTTCGTAAGCAGCATATAAAGCAAAAACAAATTTTGTCATTTGTTTAAATGCCATACCTGATAAACCTAAGTTAAAAGCAATTCTTCTTGCTTGAAAACCTTGTAAACCAATTTTAGGATCAATTTCTTCTTTAAAAATTAAGTGAGGCGTATTTTCTGCAACAGCTTCAATATCCATTCCTCCTTCTGGAGAATACATAATAATGTTTCTACCCGTATCTCTGTTCATTAAAACAGACACATAAAACTCTTCCGTTTCAGCTTCACCAGGATAATAAACATCTTGTGCAACCAATACTTTGTTTACCAATTTACCAGTATCACTAGTTTGTTTAGTAACCAAATGACCACCTAAAATACCTTTAGCAATATCAGCAACCTTATCTAATCCTTTAGCTAAAACAACACCATGAGAACCAGTTTCTGTAACTGTACCTTTACCTCTACCACCAGCATGAATTTGCGCTTTTAACACAAACCACTCTGTTCCAGTTTCAGCAGTTAATTTTTTTGCAGCTTCTACTGCTTCTTCAGGAGTATCTGCTACAATTCCTTCTTGGATAGCAACTCCAAATCCTTTTAATAAAGATTTTCCTTGATATTCGTGTATATTCATTATCTAAGTTTTTCTAAAATTTATCTCAAAAGTAGTAGTTTTTATTGGGATAACAATGGCAACTTTTCAACAAATAATTAACTTATTGAATCTCAATTTTGAAAATTCCATTTCAATAAAAAATTTCAAAATAATTAGTTGAACTAATCCCGTATTTTTTCTAGTGCGGGATCTCATAATTATTGGCTCAAAAAAAATAAACCCTCTTTAAAGTGTATTTTTACAGTTATTATAATTCTTAATAACAGATGATAAAAGCAGAAAACATACACAAATCTTATGGCGATTTAGAAGTCTTAAAAGGTGTAAACCTCACTATTAAAAAAGGTGAAGTTGTTTCTATTGTTGGCGCTTCAGGAGCTGGAAAATCTACCCTTTTACAAATTATTGGAACATTGGATAAGCCTGATACAGGAACAATTCAATTAAACAATATTGCTACAGCAGCTTTAAATGATAAAGCTTTATCTTTATTTATAAATAAAAATATCGGTTTTGTATTTCAATTTCATCATTTATTACCCGAATTTACGGCTTTAGAAAATGTGTGTATTCCTGCTTACATCCAAAAAAAATCAAAAACTGAATCAGAAAAAAGAGCAATGGAATTATTAAGCTCTTTAGGTGTTGCAGACAGAGCACATCATAAACCATCAGAATTATCTGGCGGAGAACAACAACGTGTTGCTGTTTGTAGAGCTTTAATGAACAACCCCGCAGTTATTTTAGCCGATGAGCCATCTGGAAACTTAGATTCTGCATCAGCCAAAGAATTGCACAACCTATTTTTTAAATTAAGAGATGAGTTAAATCAAACTTTTGTAATCGTTACTCACAACGAAGAATTAGCAAATATGGCTGACAGAAAGCTGGTGATGAAAGATGGTAATATAATTGATAAATAGTGATGAGCAAGAAATTTATTGATGTAGAAAAGATTTTGAAGGATAAAAATCCTGCCATTTTAAAATGGACTCCAGGTTTTTTAATCAATTACCTCAAAAACACCATTCATCAAGAGGAAATTAATAGAATTCTTAATGAAAACAAAGACTTATTTGGTTACGAATTTTGCTTAGACATTATTACGCGTTTTAACATTAAAATAGAAGTTAAAGGCACAGAAAACATTCCAAAAACTGGCGGTTGTATTATGGCAGCAAATCATCCTTTAGGTGGTATGGACGCCCTAGCAATAGTAACTGCTATCAACCCTTTTAGGCAAGACATTCAATTTATTGTAAACGACATTTTGCTTAACCTGAGCAACTTAAAAGGATTATTTGTTGGCGTAAATAAACATGGAGGAAACTCTAAAGAATCTCTTAAAAGTGTAAACAACTTGTTTGCATCAGAAAAAGCAACTTTTGTTTTTCCTGCAGGCTTAGTTAGCAGAAAAAGAAAAGGGAAAATTGAAGATTTAGAGTGGAAAAAAGCATTTATAACACAATCAAAAAAACATAATAGACCAATTATACCTGTTTATGTAGAAGGAAATTTAACCCCTTTTTTTTACAACTTATCTAACATTAGAAGTACCATCGGCATTAAAGCAAACTTAGAAATGCTTTACCTTGCCAACGAAACTTTTAAACAAGAAGGAAAAACTATTCAAATTATCTTTGGAAAACCGATTCCTCCTGCTACCTTTGACAAAAGCAAACACGATAAAAAGTGGGCTGAATGGGTAAAACAAAAAGTTTACCATCTTAAAACTGACTAAATGACAACTAACAATATTATTCCTCCTATTGATATCAAGCTAATTGAGCAAGAACTTAATGAGAATACTTTTGTTAGAAAAACGAATAAAGTTAACAACGAAATTTATATTGTTAACCATCATAATTCCCCTAATGTAGTTCGCGAAATTGGTAGACTTAGAGAGCTTACATTCTCTGCTGCTGGTGGTGGAACAGGTAAAGACATTGATTTAGATGATATGGATACCTCAGACAATTGCTACGATCAGCTAATTGTATACGATAGAGATGCTAAAATTATTTCTAGCGGTTACCGTTTTATCAATTGCGCTAAAGTTTTAAAAGGTGATAGCGATGATATTGAGTTGTCAACCCGTCATTATTTTAGTTTTTCTAAAGAATTTATTACCGCCTATTTACCGCACACTATCGAATTAGGAAGATCTTGGGTTCACCCCGATTATCAGGCAGGAAAATCACGTAAAGGTTTATTTGCTTTAGATAATTTATGGGATGGTTTGGGTGCAATTATGGTACACAATCCTAAAATGAAATACTTTTTTGGTAAAGTAACCATGTACACCTCATACAATACCGAAGCAAGAGATGGGTTATTGTATTTTCTTAACCACTACTTTCCTGATCCTACAAAATTAATTTCACCCATACACCCTATAACTGTAAATAACGATTTATCAGAAATTAAAGCCCTTTTAGAAAACAAAAGTTTTGATGAAGGACACAAGGAATTACAGCATTTTTTAAAAGATAGAGGCGAAAAAATTCCACCACTCATTAATACTTACATGAAACTTTCGCCAACCATGAAATCTTTTGGAACAGCAGAAAATCCTGATTTTGGTGGAGTTGAAGAAACAGCAATACTCGTTACCGTTAAAGATATTTATCCCGAAAAAACAGAAAGACATCTCGTTTTTTAATTGGTGTTTATAACATTGCAACCCTCCAAGGTTTATGTAGATTATCTACATAAACCTTGGAGGGTTTTTTGCTTAAAAAAGGATATTGTTTCTATCCCTAACGCATCGATATCACGAAGAATGAGGGACAAATGATAGAACAATCTTATGTCCAAAAACGATATTGCTTCGCACCTCGCAATGACGTAGTTATTTGAGTTGTTTTCGCTCCCCTTCAGAAACGTCATTGCGAGAAAAGAGGAACGAATGACGAAGCATTCTCATTATTAAGAGAGCTTCACATAGGCTATATCGTACCTCGCAATGAACTGTGTTAAAAAAACAAAAAAGGCATTCAGCTTTTACACCAAACACCCTTTTCTTACAACTAACTAAAACCTTAAACGCAATTAAACTACATTTATTTCAATACTTTATAAACACACCTAAATCCTAACCACCTTTCTGGTGTGGTGTATTCAAAATCTTTTTCTACAGTAACTTCTTTTTCTTGATGAATCCATGAGCCACCTTTAGCAATATCTTTTTCACTTGTCATTTCAGCTACATTACCTATTAAATTATAACAACCTAACTTATTGGGATAGTATGAATGAACAGGAGCAGTTACATCTATACTATTTACATCATGCTTCTTAATCGTATCATTTAAATTTGACATCAAATTAAATTGCGCCTTGTTTCCCAATTTTTTAATTAGTTTTTCACTATAGCCAACATTGGCAGCATTCTCCCACTCCTCTTTTGTTGGCAAACGGTATTCAAAATCTAAATGATAAAATGTTTTTTTATCTTCTTTTCTTTTAATAGCATACAATTCTTTTACTCGTTCCGTTCGCCACCTACAATAAGCAACTGCTTGCTCATAACTAATACCCACAACAGGGTAGTTTCGATAAGCACTATGTCTTAAATAATATGCTACATAAGGTTCATTATAACTTATCCCATTTTTCCAAACTAAGGTATCAGGTAATGCATTTTTATATTCGTTAGATGCTAAACCATACGTTTTCTCTTGCCAATACAAATACTCCACCCACATAAAATTGCTAATTTCTGTTTCATCTATGTAAGTAGAATCATCAACCTTAACAGTCCCAGGAGGTATAAAAGTTGTTTTGTATTTACTGTGTCCTAAATAAGTCATCACAGGTCTAAAGCCGATATTAACATTAGGTTCAACTACACCTTCAAAACGATCTTTTCCTTCAATAATTTGTAATTCTTGCCCAACACTTGTAAAACTACCTCCTTTGGTTCCTGGTTTTCCTTCTTTATTAATTACCATTTCTGCTACATTCCCGCTCATACAATATAAGCCCCAATCATTAGGATTGTAAGAAGTTACAGTCGCAGTATACAAAGCTCCATCTACACTGTAATCATCTTTCATTGGATGAAAATTAGCTAAGAAAGCCCCGTTAGAATTTCTTACATATGGTCCGCCCCAAGGGTATGGACTCCTTTTACCTCCACCTGATGCTGCATAACTCCACTCTACAGCTGTTGGTATTCTAAAATTATTCATAACTGTTCCAACATTTCTTTTGGCATACTCCTCATTTAACCACTTACAATACATTTCAGCACCCTCTCTACTCACACCAACTGCAGGATAATCATCATATTTTTTATCTGCAAAATAATTGGCTACCTTTTCTACATTATTACTATCTCCTATTACATTATTCCATACTCTTTGGTCAGGTTTAGCCAACAGAAACTCATCTCTCCTATTATTTATCAATAAATCGAGTAAAAAAGTGCGGTACTCAATATTAGATACTTCTGTTTGCTTCATATAAAAAGCCTGAATACTGTAATCTTCGTTATCCATTAACATACTTCCCATAGGGATAAACAAATAACCAAACGGATCCGGTTGGTACCACTCTTCTCTCCCCTTTACAGCATTACCCTCTTCTTTTTTCTTTGAAGGTTTACGTGATTTGGTAGTTTTAGGAGTTTTAATTTTCCCAAACATTCTTATTTTCCGAGTATTATTCTCTTGTATTTCTTTATAAGTTAACAACGGGAACATTGCACAACCTCCGTCAGTATTTAACTCTGGAGAATAAGTCGCCAAATAAGTAATTACAGGTCTAAATCCAATATTAACACTTGGAGTGCTTACTCCTTTGTATTTATCTATTGCATTAATTTCTATTTCATTAGGCAGACTTGTCCAACTACCACCTTTTGCGCCAATAGAACCATCTTCGTAGGTAACCATTTCAGCAACATTTCCGCTCATGCAATACATTCCACCATTTAGGTTGTAAGAGTTTACTTTAACCGTATGAAAGCCACCATCAGCAATATAATTCCCTTTTACTGGTTGATAATTTGCGAGGTAACAAGTATCAAGTATCTTCTCTTCATTTCCCCAAGGATATTTATAATCTTTATGTCCACGAGAAGCCGCTTGAACCCACTCTTTAGCAGTTGGTAAACGCACAGGGTTTGCTAAATACCCATATTTTTCAGGATCTAACTTATTCCTTTCTTCTGTTAACCATTCGCAATACATTTCTGCACCTTTTCTACTAATGTTATTTATAGGGTAATCATTATAGGCTGGGTGTGAAAAATAAGTATCTACCATAGGTTGATTATGAGCTGTCTTAAATTCTTTGTTCCACATTTCTTGATCAGGTTTGGCAATTAAGAAATCATCTTTCCTATTTTGTATCAATAAATCAAACAAAAAAGTACGGTATTCTAACACCGAAACTTCGGTGTTTTGCATGTAAAAAGCATCCGTGGCATCAATACTCGCTCTTTTACCATCAACTACAGTTTTATGCCAATAAACTCTAGGATATTTTCGAGTATCAATATTACTATGGGCTGGCATTCGTTTCCATCTCGCTAAATATTTTAGCATCGTTAATTTCTGTTTGTTATTCGCTTTAATTTCTTTTACTGAAAGCACAGGAAAACGATAAGCAGTATCTTTTTCTAACTTATGAATTGGTATTCCATTATCTCTTTTATTATTATTTAGAGGTTTAGCAAGCTGTTTTGAGGGATTAACCACTTCTTCAACTATTGGTTTTTCAACTTGTTTTTTTTCTGATAAAGTGGTGATTTTTTCATTTTCATTAAACACATCTTTAGTTGGTTGTTCCTTGTTTTTTTCCTCGGTAATAAAACTGTTAGTTTCTGTTATTTCTTGATTTTCTGCTTGAGATATTTCTACCTCTTCAGAAAATAAGAAAACTCCACTAATTGCCAAAATACTTATTACTATTACACTTGTAATAATTGATTTAGCAGTTAATAGCTTTGAAATGGTGTTACTTCCTGCAAAAGAAGCTGAACCACTTACTGTTTTTAAAAATTGCTGTTGAGTTTCCTCAACACTTACTTTTGGTGTTTCATTTTTTGCTGTATTAAACAATTCTGAAAGTCTGTCGTTTTTATTTTGTTCCATTTTGCACCTCCTCTAGTTTATAGTTAGACTCAAATGTTAAAATCTCAGTTAACCGTACTCTACTTCTTTTTAAGCGTTGCTTTATTGCTGATTCTGAAGCTTCTTGAATTTTCATTATCTCTTTAATAGAAAATCCTGAAATTTCGAAAAGAATAATACATTCTCGTTGTTCTTCAGGAAGCATAGCTAAAGCTTTATGCAACATATAAACCTCTGCATCTCGTTCTGTTTGTGCATTTACATCTTGCACATCAAAATCTGCTTCATCAATAATGGTTTCTTCTTTTTTCTTGCGGTTATTATTCGCTAAAACCCGAACACTTATGCCTATTAAAAAAGATAAAAATGCTTGTTCAGATTTTAAGGTATCCATTTTTTGAAACGCGATTAATAAGGTATCGTTCATTAAATCGGTATATTCCATATTCCCAAACACTCTTGCTCTGCAAAAACGCTCGAACCTATCGTGGACAGGTTCATATAATTTTAAAAAGTGATTTTGTTTATTTTTCATCTATATAAAGAGCGCTCTTTTAATTGCTCTAATTGTTAAGTGTTACCAAAATAGAAAAAGTTACATCTGCATGAAAATAAACCACTATAGACTTAAAATTCATAGGTTTTAATATGTAAAAGAATAAATTCATTTTTTTGTTACTCCAGCATTCAATGCTATTAAACTTATTATTCTGTTCCTGGATTCCCGCCTTAGCGGGAAAAGAAAAAGTATCTTTTGCGTTAGTGATAGTAGCGGCATCCTTTTTTTTCATAAAAACCTCCAAGGTTTATATTGATTATTCATTTAAACCTTGGAGGTTTACACTTCAGAAAAAAAAGATACAGCGAATAGCACGTTTAAACGCCCAAAATAAAAACATAAAAAAAAGAGAGAAAACAATTAAGTCTTCCCTCTTTTCTAAAATCTATATGCTGTAAAAAATTAATCTTTTAAAATAGAACGAGAAATTACAATTTTCTGAATTTCTGTTGTTCCTTCGTAAATCTGAGTAATTTTTGCATCACGCATTAAACGCTCTACATGGTATTCTTTAACAAAACCATAACCACCGTGCACTTGAATGGCTTCTGTAGTTACCCACATGGCTACTTTAGATGCAAATGCTTTTGCCATAGCGCCTTCTTTAGTAAAGTCTTCTTTTTGGTCTTTTAACCAAGCAGCTTTAAAACATAACATTCTTGCAGCTTCAATCTCTGTAGCCATATCTGCTAATTTAAAAGCAATGGCTTGGTGTTGTGCAATTGGCTTACCAAAAGTTTCTCTTTCTTTAGCATAACCGATAGCTAATTCCATAGCTCCAGATGCTAATCCTAACGCTTGAGAAGCGATACCAATTCTACCACCAGAAAGAACTGTCATAGCGAATTTGAATCCAAATCCATCTTCACCAATTCTGTTTTCTTTAGGTACTTTAACATCATTAAATAATAATGTATGTGTATCAGAAGCTCTAATTCCTAATTTATTTTCTTTAGCTCCAACAGTAAACCCTTCCATTCCTTTTTCAACAATAAAAGCATTAATTCCTCTATGTCCTTTATCTCTATCGGTTTGTGCTATTACAATGTGGTAAGATGCAGAACCTCCACTAGTAATCCAGTTTTTAGTTCCGTTTAATAAATAATGGTCTCCCATATCTATTGCTGTAGTTTGTTGCGATGTTGCATCAGAACCTGCAGAAGGTTCTGACAAACAAAATGCTCCAATTTTTTCGCCTTTAGCACATGGTACTAAATATTTTTGTTTTTGCTCTTCAGTTCCAAATTTTTCAATTCCCCAACAGTATAAAGAATTATTAACCGACATAATTACAGAACAAGAAGCATCAACTTTAGAAATCTCTTCCATTGCCAATACGTATGAAATAGTGTCCATTCCGCCACCGCCATACTCTGGGCTAACCATCATCCCTAAAAAACCTAATTCACCTAACTGCTTAATTTCTTCAGTAGGAAATTGTTGTTTTTCATCTCTTTCAATTACTCCTGGTTTTAATACATTTTGAGCAAAATCTCTAGCTGCATCTCTAACCGCAATTTGTTCTTCAGTTAATCTAATATCCATCGTTTAATTTTTATATTTTTGAGGTTAACAAAAGTAGTTTATTAATTCAGATTTTGCAACAGATGAACAGTTATAATGTTATAGGAGTAATGTCGGGCACTTCGCTTGATGGTTTAGATATTGCTTACTGCACTTTTACATTCGATAATTCTAAAAAATGGAGCTACAAAATTAATGCTGCTACTACGCTACCTTACCCTAAAGAACTGCTAAAAGAATTAAGTAGCGCCACCAAGATGAGTGGTTTAGATTTAATGCTGCTACACAATAAATTGGGTGACTATATTGGGAATTCCATTAGTCAATTTATAGAAAAAGAGCAGATTGCTAAACAAGAAATAACTACCATTTCTTCTCATGGGCACACCATTTTTCATCAACCAGATAAAAAACTAACTACACAAATTGGTAACGGAGCTAATATTTCTGCCATTACTAAGCTTACAACTATTTGCGATTTTAGAACTACCGATTTAGCATTAAGCGGACAAGGTGCTCCTCTTGTGCCTATTGGTGATCAACTCCTTTTTTCTGCTTACGATTACTGTGTTAATTTAGGAGGAATTGCAAATATCTCTTCTTTTGAAAATGACAAATCCATTGCTTTTGACATTTGCCCTGTTAATATAGTGATGAACAAATTAGCTTTAAACTTAGGAGAACCTTACGATAAAAATGGTGATTTTGCTCAATCAGGAATTGTACACAAGTATTTGCTTTTACAATTGAATCAAGTAGCTTATTACAAAAAATCATCTCCAAAATCTTTAGGAATTGAAAATATTACTCAATCGATATTCCCAATTTTGGATAGTTTTAATATTTCTAACGAAGATAAACTAGCAACATTTGTTGAACATATTTCGATACAGATAGCCAACACATTAACTCCCAATAAAAAAGTATTGTTTACCGGTGGCGGAACTTTTAACACCTATTTAATGAGCAGGATTGAAAGCAACTACCGAAGCAAGGTTATCATTCCATCCCCACAAATAATTGATTTTAAAGAAGCCTTAATTTTTGCATTTTTAGGTGTTTTACGATTAAGAAACGAGGCTAATTGTTTATCATCAGTAACTGGTGCTTTAAAAAACAATATTGGAGGTTGTATCTACCAAGCATGTTAATAACTGCTTTTGTTTGATTAGACAAAAACAAAAACTTTAGCTATATTTGACTTTCATTTATTCAAACAAACAACAATCCTAAACAATGTTTAAAACAAAATCGATATTCTTAACCTTATTTTCATTTTTAATACCTTTCATCACTTTTGCTCAGGAAACTGCAGAAAAAGTAGAATTAGATTTTGATGAAAAATTTGATGCCGCAGTTAAACCCGTTGCAGTATGGTTTGAAAGTACAATTTTTTATCCTTTAACAATTGGAGATTATTCTATTCCTTTTGTTTTAATTATTTTAATCCTAGGTGCTTTATTTTTCACCGTTTATTTCAAATTTGCCAATTTCACATTAATTGGTACTGCCATTAAAGTTGTTAAAGGAGATTATGATGAGATTGACCATCACCATACAGATCCTGCTGAAGGAGATCCTACTCCTGGAGGAGATGTTTTTGAATCAATTAAAGTAGAAGAATCTGAAGGAGAAGTTAGCCACTTCCAGGCCTTAACAGCAGCACTTTCTGCTACTGTAGGACTAGGAAACATTGCAAGTGTTGCTGTTGCTATAGCAATTGGTGGCCCGGGAGCAACTTTCTGGATGGTTTTGGCAGGATTATTAGGTATGGCATCAAAATTTGCTGAATGTACTTTAGGTGTAAAATACAGAGAAGTAACTGCTGATGGAACCGTTCATGGTGGACCAATGTATTATTTATCTAAAGGATTAAAAGAAAAAGGAATGGGTGGCTTAGGTAAAGTTTTAGCTATCTTTTTTGCCATCATGTGTGTTGGTGGTTCTTTTGGTGGAGGAAATATGTTTCAGGCCAACCAAGCTGCGGCACAACTAATAGGTCGTTTTAACATTCAAGGAGGAAGTTCTGGTCTATTCTTAGGTATCATAATGGCTGTAATTGTTGGCGTTGTAATTATTGGGGGTATTAAACGTATTGGTCAAGTAACAGAAAAAGTTGTACCTTTTATGGCCGCAATTTATGTAGCTGCTGCTTTAATTATTTTAGGAATGAATTTTAGCGCTATCCCTCAAGCGATTGGTATGATTCTAAATAGTGCATTCACATCAGATGCTGCACTAGGTGGATTTATCGGTGTTTTAATTGTTGGTTTTCAAAGAGCCGCGTTCTCTAACGAAGCAGGTGTTGGTTCTGCTGCAATTGCACACTCTGCCGTAAAAACTAAATACCCAGCTAGCGAAGGTATCGTAGCTTTATTGGAACCTTTAATTGACACAGTTATCATTTGTACTATGACTGCTTTAGTTATCATTATCACTAATATAAAATACGGACTATTCAACTATGGGAATTTAGATAAACAAAAAAATGTTATTCTAAACGAAACGGGAGAACACATTAGTGGTGTAGATTTAACTTCACTTGCTTTTGATTCTTCTATCCCTGGGTTTTCTTGGATTTTAACAATAGCAGTAGTTTTATTTGCTATTTCTACTATGTTATCATGGAGTTATTATGGTTTACAAGCTTGGAAGTTTTTATTTGGGAAAGGAAAAGTTGCTGATATTGTTTACAAAATAATTTTTTTAGTATTTGTTGTAATTGGAGCTTCAATTAGTTTGGGGTCTGTAATTAAATTTTCTGATGCAATGATTTTCGCTATGGTTTTTCCTAATGTGATTGGATTGGTATTACTTTCTCCTAAAGTAGCCGAGGAATTAAAAATTTACAAAGCCAAAATTAAAGCATTCAAATTAGCTAAATAAGATATCGTTTACAATGAATTTAAAAGACTACTTTTCTTTTGCTCGTGGAGAAAAAAGAGGGGTAGTCTTTTTACTTTCTATTATATTCATCTTAATAATTTCTGTTCCTTTTATTGATTATCTTAAAAATAATAAGCAACCTAATTTTTCTGAATTTGACCAACAAATAAATGATTTTGAAAAAGAAAGGAACTTATCAGAAAACGCTAAAAAGGAAGCTATAGCAATTACTTTATTTAATTTTAACCCCAACACTATTTCTGACAAGGAATGGGTTGCTTTGGGGTTTAAAGCTTGGCAAATTAAAACCATCAACAACTATAAAGCTAAAGGTGGTGGATGGAAAACCAAAAGTGATGTTGCTAAAATTTATGGTTTATCTCCAACGCATTACGAGCAATTAAAACCTTACATTTTATTGCCTGAAAACACCAACAAAAAACAATACCCCAAAGCAGAAAAAACAACAATAACATACTTTGATTTTAACCCCAATACCATTTCAAAAACAGAATGGAAAAAACTTGGTTTTAAAGATTGGCAAATCAAAACAATATTTAACTACAAAGCCAAAGGTGGTAGTTGGAAAAGTAAAGCTGATGTTAAAAAGATTTATGGCCTATCTGAAAGTGATTACAATAAGTTAGCGCCACATATTCTATTACCTGAAACTACCTCTAAAAAAGAGTACGCATCAAACAAAAAAGATTACACCAAAAAAGTAAATATAAATACCGCTACTGCAAAAGAGCTCACCAATCTTAAAGGTATAAACTCTGAAAAATACGCAGCTATCATCATAAAACAAAGAACAAACTTAGGTGGTTTTATCAAAAAAGAGCAATTAAAAGAGGTTTGGAATATGAGCGAAGAAACTTACAATGGTTTTATTCAACAAGTTGAATTAGGCAATGGAAATACCTCTAAAATAAACATTAACACAGCAACAACAGATCAACTAAAAAAACATCCTTATATCGATTGGAAAACTGCCAATGCAATTTTTAAATACCATAAAGCAAATGGAAACTATACAAAAGTAGAAGATATCAAGAAAATACATTTGATTAATTCGGATACTTACCTTAAGATAAAACCTTATTTAAAGGTAAAGTAGTTTTCTAAGTTTTTTGTTACTTTAATTTAGTAACCCAACTCTTAGCATTATCAATATTCGCAACTATTTTAACCGGGTAATTCGGCTTATGAAAACTAATAAAAAAACGAGATAACAATCTGTTTGGCAAATTATTGATAACCAAAACACCTCCCTTTATTTGCTTAACAACCTTTCCTTCTTTAGCTAAAAAATTCATCGCTTCTTTTGTGAAATTATTATATTGATTAGAAAAATCTGAAATTGAATACACTTCCACTCCTTTTAGATAAGTACTTAATTTGCTATCTAATTCAACAACATCAGTAAGTGTAACTTCATAATCTTTATTATAACGTATATGAATCACATCATCTGACAACAATTCAATCGTTGCACATTTTATTTCGACTATTTTATTCATTTAGAATATGAAAGTTAACTAGCGATTTTCTGATCCTGCTGTTTCAATTCAGCTATCCAATCTTTAGCATTAGCAATGTTTGCAACTATTTTTACAGGATAATTTGGTTTATGAAAACTCATAAAAAAACGAGCCAATAACCGAGTTGGTAAATTATTGATAACAATAGAAGAGCCTAACAATTGTTTTATAAAACCAGCTTCTTTAGCCATAAATTGCTGTGCTTCTTTAGTAAAAAGAATGAATTGATTAGAAAAATCTGTTATAGAATATACTTCTAACCCATTTAAGTAACTTCTAATTTTAATATCTAACTCTTTTACATCCTCAATTTCTACATCGCAATCCATTCCATATTTAATGTAAATAACACCCTTAGCTATCAAATCAATTTTCGCACATTTTATTTCTATAATATTATTCATAATTGAACACGAAAAATAATAAAACTTATCTTATAATTGTAATAATTGGTTACTAAATTTAATTAAAAATTGAAATTCATCCTAAATATAACCTTATTCATCCTATTTTTAAGTTTGTTTAACATCTCTTTTGCTCAAAAAAAACAAAGATTACTTAGAGACACTTTAGATAATGCTTTTGATGTAAGTCATTATATGTATGATTTAAATGGATTGCTACCAATTCTATCTCCAATAACAGAGCCTGCCGTAGGTTTTGGAGGGGCTTTAGCAATGGTATATTTTATCCCTAAAAAGAAAGATTCTACATTGAAATTTCAAATGCCTGATATTTTAGCCATTGCGGGAGGCTTAACAGAAAACAACACTTGGTTTTTAGGTGGTGGTTATTTAGGTTTTTGGAAAAATGACCACATTAGATATCGAGGTATTTTTGGTTATGGTGATATTAAATTAAAATATTATGGTAATGGAAGTGACTTTTTAGCTAAAAACCCTATTAGTTTCTCTACAAAAAGCACTTTTTTATTGCAACAAGCTAATTTCAGAATTGGTAATAGTAATTTTTTATTAGGAGGTAAATACCAATATTCAAAAACTACCAACACGCTTTTTGAAGAAAACGATAGCAAATGGATTAACCCTAAAGAATTAAAAATGACCAACAGTGCTATTGGTATTATTGGTGAATTTGAAAATTTCAACAATTTTATATCGCCAACAAAAGGCATCCGCTTCAACATTAACTACCTTCAATATAGTCAACTCATAGGGAGCGATCAAGATTTTGGAATATCAGCTTCTTTTTTACACTACTATCTCCCTATTATACAAAACAAATGGATTAGTGGCTTTAGATTAGAAGGACAATTAGCAACAGAAAACACTCCTTTTTATTTAAATCCCTTTATTAATTTAAGAGGAGTTCCGGCAATGCGTTACCAAGGAAAATTAACAGCATTAGTAGAAACAGAACAATTATTATTACTTACAAAAAGGTGGGGAATTGTTGCTTTTACAGGAATTGGAAGTACCTATGAAAATAACGAGCAACTTAACAAAACTGCTACAACATGGAATTACGGAACGGGATTTAGATACCTAATTGCGAGAGAATTAGGACTAAGAATGGGAATTGATGTTGCTAAAAGTAACAACGATTGGGGAGTTTATATTATTTTTGGAACCGCGTGGTTAAAATAAACAAATGAATAGAATATACAGTAAAAATTGGAACGATTACGAGTTAATAGATGCTGGTAATGATAAGAAATTAGAGCGATGGGGTAAAATTATCACCATCCGACCAGACAGAAATGCTTACTTCCCTCCTGTTCTACCACAAAAAGAATGGTTAAAAAAAGCTCATTTCGAATTTATTGAAGAAAGTAATACCAAAGGTTTTTGGAAAACAATAAACAACCCTACTTTTTTAAGCAATCAATCGGATACAGTAAATTGGAAAATCAGTTATAAAAAAGCTATTTTCAATTTAAAACTCACCAATTTTAAACATCTTGGAATCTTTCCTGAACAGAGAACTAATTGGGATTTTATCGCAAAACACATTCAGGAAAATGATAAATTTCTAAACCTTTTTGCCTATACAGGAGGTGCTTCGTTAATTGCAAAAGCCGAAAAAGCAGATGTTTTTCATTGTGATTCGGTAAAACAAATTATTGCCTGGACAAAAGAAAACATGGAAAGTTCTAATTTATCAGATATTAGATGGGTATTGGATGACGCTTTAAAATTTGCTACTAAAGAAGTAAAAAGAGGTAAAAAATATGACGGCATTGTAATGGACCCTCCCGCTTTTGGTTTGGGAGCAAAAAAAGAACGTTGGAAAATTGAAAACAAATTTCCTGAATTGGTAAAAGTAGCAAGCGAATTATTAAGCGAAAAAGGTTTTTTAATCATCAACACCTATTCTCCAAAATTAAAAGAAGAAATAATCAAACGAGTTGTTGGGCAATACTTTCCCAATAAAAAAATTGAAATAAATAAACTATCCATTAAAACTACAACCGGAAAAGTTTTAGAATATGGAGAATTGACAAGGGTATATTAACATCATTTACCCATCAAATTATTAATATTGTACTTCTAAAGAATATAACAGATGATAAGCGATAAATTAAACAAAGTAATTAGAGATGTCCCTGATTTTCCTAAACCAGGTATCATTTTTAAAGATATTACCCCAATTTTATTAGATGCACAACTTACACGAGATATTATTGATGAAATGGTTAAACAAGTTAAATCATTAAATCTTGATGCAATTGTAGGAATAGAAAGTCGTGGTTTTTGGTTTGGAATTATGTTAGCTAACAAACTTAACATCCCTTTTATACCTATTCGAAAAAAAGGAAAACTCCCATATAAGACAGTATCTTATAGTTATGATTTAGAATATGGATCAGCCGAAATAGAGATGCATCAAGATGAAATAAAAGAAAATTGGAATGTTTTAATCCATGATGATTTATTAGCTACAGGAGGTACTGCTTGTGCCGCTGCTGAATTGATATTGATGCAAAAAGCAAAAGTAGCAGGCTTTTCATTTGTAGTAGATTTAGAGTTTTTAAATGGTTCTGAACCCTTAAAAAAATATTCCGAAAATATATTTAATTTAGTACGCTATTAAAAAAAGATAAGATAATGGATTTTGGATTAACAGAAAATCAGCAGATGATTACTGCTATGATTAAAGATTTTGGCGAAAAACACATTCGTCCGGATATGATGAAATGGGATGAATTGCAAGAATTTCCTGTAGAAGTATTTAAAAAATTAGGCGAATTAGGCTTAATGGGATGTGTTGTTCCTACAGAATATGGTGGTTCAGGAATGAGCTACAATGAATATGTAACAGTTGTAACAGAAATTTCTAAAATATGTGGATCTATTGGTTTATCAGTAGCAGCACATAATTCATTATGCACCAACCATATTTTAATGTTTGGAAATGATGAACAAAAGAAAAAATGGTTACCAAAATTAGCAACAGCTGAATGGATTGGAGCATGGGGAATTACAGAACACAACACTGGTTCTGATTCTGGAGGAATGAATACAACAGCAAAACAAGATGCAGCTGGTAATTGGATATTGAATGGAGCAAAAAACTTCATTACACATGCAATTACAGGTAACATAGCTGTTATTATTGCAAGAACAGGAGAGAAAGGTGCTAAAAACAGTATGACTGCTTTTGCGATAGAAAAAGGAACTCCAGGGTTTTCTTCAGGAAAAAAAGAAGATAAGTTAGGTATGAGAGCTTCAGAAACTGCTGAGCTAATATTTACAGACTGTGAAGTTCCTAACGAAAATGTTCTTGGAGAAGTAGGACAAGGATTTAAACAAGCTATGAAAATATTAGATGGTGGTAGAATTTCTATTGCATCTTTAGGTTTAGGTATTGCAAAAGGAGCTTTTAATGCTGCTTTAAAATACTCGAAAGAAAGAGAGCAATTTAATCAGCCAATATCAAATTTTCAAGCAATTTCTTTTAAACTAGCAGATATGGCTACAGAAATTGAAGCTGCAGAATTATTAATATTTGAAGCTGCTGATTTAAAAGATAGAAATGAAGATGTTACAAAAGTATCAGCAATGGCAAAGTACTATTCTTCTGAAGTAGCTGTAAGAACAGCAACAGAAGGTGTGCAAATCTTTGGTGGTTATGGTTATACAAAAGAATTTCCTGCAGAAAAATACTATAGAGATTCTAAGCTTTGTACCATTGGAGAAGGAACATCTGAAATACAAAAATTAGTAATTTCTAGAGAAATTTTAAAGTAACAGTTGTATATTTAGAATTATTGTCTAAATTTGCAGCCCTTAATAAATTAAAAAAGTAAGAAAATGATTATTATTCCTATAAAAGAAGGAGAGAACATCGAAAGAGCTCTTAAAAGATACAAGAAAAAGTTTGAAAGAACTGGAGCACTTAAAGAACTAAGAAGAAGAAAGCAATTTGACAGACCTTCTGTAATTAACAGAGAAGAAAAGCAAAAAGCAATTTATATCGAAAAATTAAGAAAACTAGAAGAGTAAACCTCTTTTAATTTTCTACTTTATTGAGTAGTTTATTTATATAACTTTTAATTAATTTTAACGTTATATAAGTAAACTACTTTTTTTATGCAAAATATTTCCGTTTTCTGTGATTACATCACGCATCAAAAAAGATACTCAATACATACTGTTACCGCCTACAAAAAGGACTTAGAACAATTTCAACTTTTCCTTAACCAGCAATACGAAATTTCAATTGCTAAAGAAGTTAGCTCCATCATTATTCGTTCATGGATAGTAGAACTAATCGAAAAAGAAATTTCACCAAGAAGTATTAATAGGAAAATATCCACTTTAAAATCATTTTTTAAATACCTCTTAAAAAATGGACTAACAGACACCAATCCTCTACTTAAAGTAATTACTCCTAAAACACCAAAAAGATTACCCGTTTTTATTGGCGAAAACGAAATGAAAAACTTATTTCAAGAAGTAGAATATAGTAATGATTTTGAAGGAATAAGAGATCAATTAATACTAGAATTATTTTACAGCTCAGGAATTCGTTTATCAGAATTGGTAAATCTTCAAATTAATTCCATAAATTTATCTACTAAAACAATTAAAGTTTTAGGAAAAAGAAATAAAGAAAGGATAATTCCAATTAACGAAAATTTAATTGAATTGATAATCAACTATTTAAACCAAAGAGATAAAAAAGAAACAAAAAACAGCTATTTTTTCACAACAAAAAAAGGAGAAAAGACGTATTCTAAACTAATATATAGAATAGTTAACAAATATTTAAACATGATTACAACAGCAAGTAAAAAAAGTCCGCACATATTAAGACACACATTTGCTACACATATGTTAAATAACGGAGCAGATTTAAACGCAATTAAAGAAATATTAGGTCATGCTAATTTATCTGCGACACAAGTTTACACACATAATACGATTGAAAAATTAAAAAACATACACAAACTTGCTCATCCAAGAGCATAAATCAGGAGGATAAATCATGTAATTTTCTGGCAATTAAAAATAATAAAAGCTAAAACCTTTGAAAAAAGGTTTGCAATACGAACAATTTAAACATAAAAAAATGAAAGTAAATTTAAAAATCAACTCAGTACATTTTGACGCAGATAAAAAATTAGTAGATTTTATACACGAAAGAGTAGATAAATTAGCTAACTATTATGATAAAATAATTGACGGAGAAGTGATATTAAAAGTAGACAACAACCACTCTACAGACAATAAAATTGCAGAAATAAAATTGTTAATCCCTGGTAATGATATGTTTGCAAAAAAACAATGCAAATCTTTTGAGGAAGCAACAGACACTGCTGTAGAAGCCTTAAGAAGACAGCTTTCGAAACACAAAGAAAAGATCAGAAAAAAATAATAAAAAAAAACCAAAATATTTTTTGGTAAACATAAAAGTTTCTATACATTTGCAAACCTTTTGAAAGAAAGGTTTGCTTTTTTACTTTAAAACAAGTTTAGAAACAATTAAAAGCCGATGTAGCTCAGCTGGCTAGAGCAGCTGATTTGTAATCAGCAGGTCGTGGGTTCGAGTCCCTCTATCGGCTCTTAAAGAAGAGTAACACTTAAAACGTTAAGTGTACAGAACCTTAAAGGTTCTACTTTGAAAACATTGTGAGTTGGGGAGATACTCAAGCGGTCAACGAGGACAGACTGTAAATCTGTTGGCTTCGCCTTCGAAGGTTCGAATCCTTCTCTCCCCACAAGAAATTAAAAATAAAGGAAACTTTATTTAGATGATTTTAAAAGCGAGAGTAGCTCAGTTGATAGAGCGTCAGCCTTCCAAGCTGAGGGTCGCGGGTTTGAGCCCCGTCTCTCGCTCTTTTTAAATCATCGATATATCGGTAAAAGCCGATGTAGCTCAGCGGTAGAGCACTTCCTTGGTAAGGAAGAGGTCACGGGTTCAATTCCCGTCATTGGCTCTAAGTTATAAAGGAAGAAAACAAATAATAAATATAATAGAATAATTTAATAACAAAAATCATGGCTAAAGAAACATTCGACCGTTCTAAACCCCACTTAAACATTGGAACAATTGGTCACGTAGATCACGGTAAAACTACATTAACTGCTGCTATTACTGTTGTATTAGCAAAAGAAGGAAATACTGAAGTAAAAGATTTTGCTTCTATTGATAATGCTCCTGAAGAAAAAGAAAGAGGGATTACAATTAATACTTCTCACGTAGAATACGAAACAGAAAACAGACACTACGCTCACGTAGATTGTCCAGGTCACGCGGATTACGTTAAGAACATGGTAACTGGTGCTGCTCAAATGGATGGTGCTATTTTAGTTGTTGCTGCTACTGATGGTCCTATGCCACAAACTAGAGAGCACATCTTATTAGGAAGACAAGTTGGTATTCCTTCTATGGTTGTATTCATGAATAAAGTGGATATGGTTGATGATGAAGAGTTATTAGAGTTAGTTGAAATGGAAATTAGAGAGTTATTATCTTTCTATGACTATGATGGTGATAATGCTCCAGTAATTGCTGGTTCTGCATTAGGTGCATTAAACGGTGAAGAGAAATGGGTTAAAACAGTTCAAGAATTAATGGAAGCTGTTGATTCTTATATTGAATTACCTCCTAGAGATGTTGATAAAGATTTCTTAATGCCTGTTGAAGATGTATTCTCTATTACTGGTAGAGGGACAGTTGCAACTGGAAGAATTGAAACTGGAGTTGCTAATACTGGTGACGAAGTTGATATTATTGGAATGGGAGACGAAAGTTTAAAGTCTACTGTTACTGGTGTTGAAATGTTTAGAAAAATATTAGACAGAGGTGAAGCAGGAGATAACGTTGGTATCTTATTAAGAGGGATTGAAAAATCTGATATTAAAAGAGGAATGGTAATCGCTAAGCCTGGATCAATTACTCCACATGCTGAATTTAAAGCTGAGGTTTATGTATTGAAGAAAGAAGAAGGCGGACGTCATACTCCATTCCACAATAAATACAGACCACAATTTTACATCAGAACAACAGATGTAACTGGAGAAATCTTCTTAGAAGAAGGAAGAGAAATGGTAATGCCTGGAGATAACGTTACAGTTACAGTGAAATTAATTGTACCAGTTGCTATTAACAAGTCTTTAAGATTTGCGATTAGAGAAGGTGGAAGAACTGTAGGTGCAGGTCAAATTACTGAGATTTTATAAGAGATTATTAAATAATTTTATATTAAAGGTATTCGTCAATGACGGATACCTTTTTTTAACATTAAATTAGTAATATTGTAAACTTTATATAAATAAAGTTACAAACGGAAGTAGCTCAGTTGGTAGAGCACTGGTTTCCAAAACCAGCGGTCGTGAGTTCGAGCCTCGCCTTCCGTGCAAAAGAATTACAAGTTGAAGACAGAGCTAATCTAAAAAACAACTTAAAAAAATATAATATGGCAAAAATAGGAACATACATACAAGAAGCTTCAGATGAATTGCTTCATAAAGTATCTTGGCCAACATGGGCTGAATTACAAAATAGTGCAATTATCGTAATGATTGCTTCTGTTATTTTTGCGTTGATCATCTTTGTAATGGATCGCTCATTTAGCGAATTAATGAAATTTATTTACAGTTTATTTTAATCAAGATGGCAGCAGAAAGCACAAAAAAATGGTATGTCGTTAGAGCGATAAGTGGTAAAGAGAATAAAATTAAGAAATACATCGAAGATGAAATTCTTAGAGCTGGATTGAAAGATTACGTTGAACAAATCTTAATACCTACAGAAAAAGTTTTTCAAATTAGAAACGGAAAGAAAATTAATAAAGAACGTAATTTTTTTCCTGGTTACATTTTAATTGAAGCTGATTTAGCTGGTGAGGTTCCTCACGTAATTAAAGGTACAAATGGAGTTATTGGCTTTTTAGGTGCAGAAAAAAGAGGAGAACCTCTTCCAATCCGAATGGCTGAAGTAAATAGAATATTAGGTAAAGTTGATGAGCTTTCAGAAACTGAAGAGGAAATTAAAATACCTTACATCTTAGGCGAAAGTATTAAAGTTATTGACGGACCATTTAATGGTTTCCAAGGTACTGTCGAAAAGATAAATGAAGAAAAGAGAAAGTTAGAAGTAATGGTGAAAATTTTCGGAAGAAAACAACCATTAGAATTAAGCTTTTTACAAGTAGAAAAAGAAAGTTAAAAAAAGTAATTAATCGTAGGAGTCTCATGCCTATAAAGCTTCCAATTGAGACAAATACACCCTAAATAGTAAGTAAAATGGCTAAAGAAGTAAGTGGATTAATTAAATTACAAATTAAAGGTGGAGCTGCAAACCCATCACCACCAGTAGGACCTGCATTAGGTGCTAAAGGTGTTAATATCATGGAATTTTGCAAGCAGTTCAACGGTAGAACTCAGGATAAAGCTGGAAAAGTTTTACCTGTTGCTATTACTGTTTATGCTGATAAATCTTTTGATTTTGTAATTAAAACTCCACCAGCTGCGGTACAATTATTAGAAGCTGCTAAACTTAAATCTGGTTCTGCGGAATCAAATAGAGTAAAAGTTGCAACTATAACGTGGGATCAAGTAAAAACAATCGCTGAGGACAAAATGCCCGATTTGAATTGTTTTAAAATTGAATCTGCAATGAAAATGATTGCCGGAACAGCAAGGAGTATGGGAATAAATGTTAAAGGACAATTCCCAGCAGAAGTTTAATCAATTAAATTAATTAACATGGCAAGGTTAAGTAAAAACAAAAAAGAAGCTTTATCAAAATTTGATGTAGAGAGTATCTACAACATTGATGAAGCAGCGAAACTTGTTAAGGAAATTACATTTACAAAATATGACGCCTCAGTTGATATCGCTGTTCGTTTAGGAGTTGATCCTAGAAAAGCGAATCAGATGGTTAGAGGGACAGTTGCCTTACCAAACGGTGTAGGTAAAGACGTTAATGTTTTAGTATTATGTACTCCTGACAAAGAAGCCGAAGCTAAAGAAGCTGGAGCTGATCATGTTGGTTTAGACGAATATATCGAGAAGATAAAAGGCGGATGGACTGATATTGATGTAATCATTACTATGCCAAGTGTGATGGGTAAAGTAGGTGCTTTAGGTCGAGTTTTAGGACCAAGAGGATTAATGCCTAACCCAAAGTCTGGTACAGTAACAATGGACATCGGAAAAGCTGTTAAAGAAATTAAAGCAGGTAAAATTGATTTCAAAGTAGATAAATTTGGTATTATTCATACTACCGTTGGTAGAGCATCATTTGAAGCTGATAAATTAGCAGAAAATGTAAACGAATTAATCCAAACTATTATGAAATTAAAGCCTACTTCAGCTAAAGGTACTTACATGAAAAGCGTATGCTTATCAAGTACTATGAGTCCAGGTATTAAAGTTGAACCTAAATCAATGATGGTTTAATTAATTTTCTAATCTAACAAATTAACTATGACAAGAGCAGAAAAAAATCAAGCGATAAGTGATTTAACTGTAAAGTTAAATGATGCAAATATCTTTTATTTAGCAGATATCGCTGATTTAGACGCTGAAAGTTCATCATTGTTAAGGAGAAATTGCTTTAAAGTTGATATTCAGATAGAAGTTGTAAAAAACACGTTACTTAAAAAAGCTTTGGAAAAAGCTGACGGAAATTACGATGAACTATATGGTACTTTATCAGGTAACACTTCTATTATGTTTTCGAACATAGGAAATGCACCAGCTAAAATTATCAAAGAATTCAGAAGAAAAAGCGAAAAACCCTTATTAAAAGGTGCTTTCATTGAAGAAGCAATATTCGTAGGTGATGAAAATTTAGATGCACTAGTTGCAATCAAATCTAAAGAAGAATTACTTGGTGATATCGTTGCTTTATTACAATCTCCAGCTAAAAATGTTATCTCAGCACTTCAATCAAGTGGTGGTACTATAGCAGGAATTGTAAAAACACTTTCAGAGAAACCTGAATAAAAACAAACACAATTAAAAAAATAATTTTAAACAACACAATTAAAAATAAATAAAATGGCAGATTTAAAAAAACTAGCAGATGAGTTAGTAAACTTAACTGTAAAAGACGTAAATGAATTAGCTACTATACTTAAAGATGAGCATGGTATTGAGCCTGCTGCTGCTGCAGTAGCTGTTGCTGGTCCTGCTGCAGGTGGTGACGCTGGTGGTGCTGAAGAGAAAACAGAATTTGATGTTATCTTAAAAGCAGCTGGTGGATCTAAATTAGCAGTTGTTAAATTAGTTAAAGAATTAACTGGTTTAGGATTAAAAGAAGCTAAAGGATTAGTTGATGCTGCTCCAAAAGCATTAAAAGAAGGTGTTTCTAAAGATGAAGCAGAAGCTTTAAAAACTCAATTAGAAGAAGCTGGAGCTGAAGTTGAAATTAAGTAAACTTCCCTCTTAAACTTTATACGGTTTAGGTTTAAATCTCTTTCTAATTAAGGAGATTTAACCTAAACCATTTTGTGCTTATATACTCCTCGTGAATGGACAACTGAGACTCGAAGAAATTCGGGTTGTTTTGCAAAGGGTTAAGGTATTTTAATTATAATATATAATTACTCTTTTATAGGGTAGTTAAATTAATAACTAAACTCATATACACTAATGAACAAAGCGTTAGGTAAAAAACAAAAGGCTGAAAGAATTAGTTTCGCCTCTATGAAAAATCAGCTCCCTTATCCTGATTTTTTAGATATCCAATTAAAATCTTTTCAATCTTATTTTCAGTTAGATACTACTCCTGAGAACAGAGAAGAAGAGGGACTTTTTAGAGTTTTTAGTGAAAACTTTCCTATTACAGATGCACGTAATCAATTCGTTTTAGAATTTCAAGATTACTTTGTTGATCCACCAAGATATTCTATTGATGAATGTATTGAAAGAGGATTAACTTATAGTGTGCCTTTAAAAGCAAAGTTAAAACTATACTGTACAGATCCTGAACACGAAGATTTTGAAACCATCGTTCAAGATGTATATTTAGGTACTATTCCTTATATGACTCCAAAAGGTACATTCTGTATTAACGGAGCGGAAAGAGTAATTGTTTCTCAATTACACAGATCTCCAGGAGTATTTTTTGGACAAAGTAAACATGCAAATGGTACTAAATTATATTCTGCAAGAGTAATTCCTTTTAGAGGTTCTTGGATAGAATTTGCTACCGATATCAATAATGTAATGTATGCTTATATCGATAGAAAGAAAAAGTTACCTGTAACTACTCTTTTTAGAGCTATTGGATACGAAACAGATAAAGATATTTTAGAATTATTTGATCTTGCTGACGAAGTTAAGGTAAGTAAAGCAGGATTAAAGAAAATATTAGGACGAAAATTAGCAGCTAGAGTTTTAAAAACTTGGGTTGAAGATTTCGTTGATGAAGATACTGGAGAAGTTGTTTCTATCGAGAGAAATGAAGTTATCATTGATCGTGAAACAATATTAGAAAAAGAACACGTTGATGAAATCATCGAGTCTGGATCTAAAACAATTATCCTTCATAAAGAAGATGTAAATTCTGCAGATTTTGCAATTATTTACAACACTTTACAAAAAGATCCATCAAATTCAGAAAAAGAAGCTGTAGAGCATATCTATAGACAACTGAGAAACGCTGAACCGCCAGATGTAGAAACTGCAAGAGGTGTTATCGATAAATTATTCTTTTCTGAAACTAGATATGATTTAGGAGAAGTAGGAAGATTTAGAATTAATAAAAAATTAAATCTTGATACATCTGAAGATGAAAGAACATTAACAAGAGAAGATATTATTTCTATTATTAGATATCTTATTGAGTTAATTAACTCTAAAACTTTAGTTGATGATATTGATCACTTAAGTAACAGAAGAGTTAGAACTGTTGGAGAACAATTACACAATCAATTTGGTGTTGGTCTTTCTAGAATGGCGAGAACTATTCGTGAAAGAATGAACGTTAGAGATAACGAGGTATTTACACCTTCAGATTTGATTAATGCGAAGACTTTATCTTCAGTAATTAATTCTTTCTTCGGAACCAATCAATTGTCTCAATTTATGGATCAAACCAATCCATTATCAGAGATTACTCACAAACGTAGATTATCTGCCCTAGGGCCAGGAGGTCTATCGAGAGAGAGAGCAGGTTTTGAGGTAAGAGATGTTCACTACACTCACTACGGAAGACTTTGTCCGATTGAAACACCAGAGGGACCAAACATTGGTTTGATTTCTTCTCTTTGTGTGTTTGCAAAAATTAACAAATTAGGATTTATTGAAACTCCTTATCGTCATGTTGAAGATGGTAAATTAGCTTTTGATAAAGACATTATATATTTAAGTGCCGAAGAAGAAAACGGTAAAATTATCGCTCAGGCAAATGCTAAAGTTGATGATAAAGGTAACTTTTTAACAGAAAAAGTAAAATCTAGATTACAAGGTGAATTTCCAGTAACAGAGCCAAAAAACTTGGCCTTAATGGATGTTGCACCCAATCAGATTGCTTCTATTGCTGCTTCATTAATTCCTTTCTTAGAGAATGATGATGCGAATAGAGCCTTGATGGGATCAAATATGATGCGTCAAGCAGTTCCATTATTAAAAGCTCAAGCACCAATTGTTGGTACTGGGTTAGAAAAAAGAGTTGCTGAAGATTCTAGAGTATTAATTAATGCTGAAGGTGAAGGAATTGTTGAGTCTGTTGATTCTACAAGCATCACTATTAAATACGATAGAACAGAAAATGAAAGATTAGTTAGTTTTAATGGTGATTCAAAAACTTACAAATTAGCTAGTTTCAGAAAAACAAACCAGAATACTTCTGTTAACTTATCTCCTATTGTTAAAAAAGGTGAGAAAGTAACTAAAGGTCAGGTTTTATGTGAAGGTTACGCTACTCAAGATGGAGAATTAGCATTAGGAAGAAACTTAAAAGTGGCATTTATGCCATGGAAAGGTTACAACTTTGAGGATGCAATTGTTATTTCTGAAAAAGTAGTAAAAGATGATATTTTTACATCTGTTCATATTGAAGAATTTTCTTTAGAAGTTAGAGATACTAAAAGAGGTTTAGAGGAGTTAACTCCAGATATTCCAAATGTTAGTGAAGAAGCTACTAAAGATTTAGATGAAAATGGATTAATTAGAGTTGGAGCAGTTGTTCAGGAAGGTGATATTTTAATTGGAAAAATTACTCCTAAAGGAGAAACTGATCCAACACCAGAAGAAAAACTATTAAGAGCTATCTTTGGTGATAAAGCTGGAGATGTTAAAGATGCTTCATTAAAAATAAGACCATCTGTTAAAGGTGTTGTTATTGCTAAAAAATTATTCCAAAAATCTATTAAAGACAGAAAAACTAGAGCTGAAGAGAAAAATTTAATTGTAGAATTAGATAATGAATTTGCTCAAGAAATTGCTGTTTTAAAGAAAGAGTTAATTGGTAAATTATTTACTGTTGTTAACGGAAAAACTTCTCAAGGTGTAGTTAACTATTACCACGAAGAAATTATTCCTAAAGGAACTAAATTTAGTGTTAAAGTATTAGAAAAAATTGATGACTTTAATTGGGTTGATTCTAAAAACTGGACTACTAATGAAGAGTTAAATGATTTAGTAAAACAATTACTAAATAATTATAACATCAAAGCCAACGAAATTTTAGGTGAATTTAAACGTAAAAAATACGCTATTTCTGTTGGAGATGAGTTACCACAAGGTATTATCAAATTAGCGAAAGTTTACTTAGCTAAAAAGAGAAAGCTTAAAGTTGGTGATAAGATGGCGGGTCGTCACGGAAATAAAGGTATTGTTGCCAATATTGTACGTGAAGAAGATATGCCATTCTTAGAAGATGGAACTCCTGTTGATATTGTACTTAACCCACTTGGTGTACCATCAAGAATGAATCTTGGACAAGTTTATGAAACTGTTTTAGGTTGGGCTGGTCAAAAATTAGGAGAGAAGTTTGCTACACCAATTTTTGATGGTGCTACAGTAGAAGAGATTAATGATTATTGTATTAAAGCTGGTGTACCTCAATATGGTAAAACATATTTATATGATGGTGGTACTGGAGAACAATTTGATCAACCAGCAACAGTTGGTGTAATCTACATGTTAAAATTAGGTCACTTGATTGATGATAAGATGCATGCACGTTCTATTGGGCCATACTCATTAATTACACAACAGCCATTAGGTGGTAAAGCACAGTTTGGTGGTCAAAGATTTGGAGAGATGGAAGTTTGGGCATTAGAAGCATTTGGTGCAGCAAATATCCTACAAGAGATCTTAACTATTAAGTCTGATGATGTAAAAGGTAGAGCTAAAGCTTATGAAGCAATTGTTAAAGGTGAACCGATGCCACAACCTGGTCTTCCGGAATCATTTAACGTGTTGCTACACGAACTAAGAGGTTTATCTCTTAACATTACAATGGACTAATTAACAAATTAAATTAAACACTTAAATACCCTACAATATGGCTTTTAAGCACGATAATAATACGAGCAGTAATTTTTCAAAAATTACAATCAGTTTATCTTCACCTGAGATGATTTTAGAAAAATCTCAGGGTGAAGTTTTAAAACCTGAGACCATTAATTATAGAACATACAAACCGGAAAGAGATGGTTTGTTTTGTGAAAGAATTTTTGGACCAGTAAAAGATTGGGAATGTCACTGTGGGAAATATAAAAGAATCCGTTACAAAGGAATTATTTGTGACAGATGTGGAGTTGAAGTAACAGAGAAAAAAGTACGTAGAGAAAGAATGGGACACATTTCATTAGTGGTTCCAGTTGCTCACATTTGGTACTTTAAATCTTTACCAAACAAAATTGGTTACTTATTAGGTTTACCTACTAAGAAATTAGATACTATTATTTATTACGAAAGATACGTAGTAATTAATGCTGCTGGTACAACCAATGCTGAAGGTGAAGAAGTTGAATACTTAGACTTTTTAACAGAAGAAGAATATTTAGATATTTTAGATGCTCTTCCAAAAGAAAATCAATATTTAGAAGATAAAGATCCTAACAAGTTTATTGCTAAGATGGGAGCTGAAGCTTTATTTGATTTATTAAAAAGATTAGATTTAGATTCTTTATCTTATGAATTAAGACATAAAGCAAATACGGAAACTTCTCAACAACGTAAAAATGAAGCATTAAAAAGACTTCAAGTTGTTGAATCTTTTAGATCTGCTCAAACAAGAATTGAAAACAGACCTGAATGGATGATTATCAAAGTGGTACCAGTTATACCACCTGAATTACGTCCGTTAGTACCATTAGATGGTGGTCGTTTTGCAACTTCTGATTTGAATGATTTATATAGAAGAGTAATTATTAGAAACAACCGATTAAAAAGGTTGATTGAAATTAAAGCTCCAGATGTAATTTTACGTAATGAGAAACGTATGTTGCAAGAATCTGTTGATGCATTATTTGACAACTCTAGAAAATCTAGTGCTGTAAAAACTGATGCAAATAGAGCTTTAAAATCTTTATCTGATAGTTTAAAAGGTAAATCAGGTCGTTTCCGTCAAAACTTACTTGGTAAGCGTGTTGATTATTCTGCACGTTCTGTAATTGTTGTAGGACCAGATTTGAAACTACACGAATGTGGTATACCTAAAGATATGGCTGCAGAGCTTTACAAACCTTTCGTAATTAGAAAATTAATTGAAAGAGGTGTTGTAAAAACTGTAAAATCAGCTAAGAAAATAGTTGATAAAAAAGAGCCTATCGTTTGGGATATCTTAGAAAATGTATTGAAAGGACACCCAGTATTATTGAACAGGGCTCCTACTCTACACAGATTAGGTATCCAAGCTTTCCAACCAAAATTAATTGAAGGAAAAGCAATTCGTTTACACCCATTAGTTTGTGGTGCATTTAATGCGGATTTTGATGGGGATCAAATGGCAGTTCACTTACCTTTAGGTAACGCTGCAATATTAGAAGCTCAATTATTAATGTTAGCTTCTCATAATATTTTGAACCCTGCAAATGGTACTCCAGTAACACTTCCTTCTCAGGATATGATTCTTGGATTATACTATATCACAAAGATGAAAAAATCTATGGGTGATGTTATCGTTAAAGGTGAAGGAAAAACTTTCTATTCTCCTGAAGAGGTAATTATTGCACATAATGAAAGAGCTTTAGATATTCATGCAGCGATTAAAGTTAAAACTTGGGATGTTGTTGATGGCGAACGTGTTGAACACATTGTTGAAACAACAACTGGTAGAGTAATCTTCAACCAAATGGTTCCTGAAGAAATTGGTTTTGTTGATGAATTATTGACTAAAAAAGCTTTAAGAGATATTATTGGAGAAGTATTAAAAATAGTTGGTACTGCTAGAACTGTTGAGTTCTTAGATGATATTAAAACTTTAGGATACGAAATGGCCTTTAAAGGAGGATTATCATTTAACTTAGATGATATTATGATTCCTAAAGAGAAGGATGAAATGGTTGCTAAAGCTAACGAAGAAGTTGAAGAGGTAATGAGTAACTATAACATGGGGTTCATTACTAACAACGAGCGTTACAACCAAATTATTGATATCTGGACACATACCAATACGAAATTAACGAATACGTTAATGACGAACTTGAAGAACGATCAACAAGGATTTAACTCTATTTATATGATGTTTGATTCTGGTGCGAGGGGTTCTAAAGAGCAAATTCGTCAGTTATCTGGTATGAGGGGATTGATGGCTAAGCCACAAAAATCTGGATCTACGGGTCAAGAGATTATTGAAAATCCAATTTTAGCAAACTTTAAAGAAGGACTTTCAGTATTAGAGTACTTTATATCTACTCACGGTGCACGTAAAGGTTTGGCCGATACAGCATTAAAAACAGCCGATGCAGGTTATTTAACTAGAAGGTTAGTTGATGTTGCACAAGATGTAGTTATTACTGTACAAGATTGTGGTACTTTAAGAGGGTTAATTGCTACTCCATTAAAAAACAATGATGAGATTGTTGAACCATTATTCGATAGAATATTAGGTAGAACATCTGTTCATGATATTTATGCTCCAAATTCTGAAGAAATTATTGCACACTCAGGTGAGCATATCACAGAAAGCGTTGCCAAAGCAATTGAAGATGCTGGAATTGATGAAGTTGAAATCAGATCAGTATTAACTTGTGAGCAAAAAAGAGGTGTTTGTGCTAAATGTTACGGTAGAAACTTAGCTTCTGGACGAATGGTTCAGAAAGGTGAAGCTGTTGGTGTTATTGCTGCTCAATCTATTGGGGAACCAGGAACACAATTAACATTAAGAACATTCCACATTGGTGGTACCGCTTCTAAAATTACTGGAATATCTAGCGTTGAAGCTAAATATGATGGTAAATTACAAATTGAAGAATTAAGAACAGTAGAGAAAACAAACGATGCTGGAGAGAAAATTGAATTAGTTGTAGGTAGAGCTGCAGAGATGAAAATTATCGATCCTAAAACGGGTGTTGTTTTAACTACAGGAAATATACCTTACGGTTCTCAATTCCACGCAAAAAATAATGCTACTATTAAAAAAGGAACATTAATTTGTGATTGGGATCCATATAATGCAGTTATTTTAACTGAGGTTGATGGTAAGGTTGCTTTCGAAAACTTTGAATTAGGTATTACCTATAAAGAAGAGTCTGATGAGCAAACAGGATTTACTGAAAAAGTAATTTCTGAAATCAAAGACAAGAAAAAGATTCCTGTATTAACTATTGTTGATGCTAAGAAAAATGTTTTAAGAACATATAACTTACCAGTAGGTGCTCACATTACTGTAGAGCAAGGTGATAAAATTACTGCAGGTACTATTTTAGTTAAAATACCTAGAGTTGCTGGTGGTACTGCCGATATTACTGGTGGTTTACCTAGAGTTACCGAATTATTTGAAGCAAGAAACCCTTCTAATCCAGCAGTAGTTTCTGAGATTGATGGTATTGTTTCTTTTGGTAAAATTAAAAGAGGTAACCGTGAGGTAATAGTAGAATCAAGAGGTGGACAAGTTAAAAAGTACTTAGTAAACTTATCTAAGCACATTTTAGTTCAAGAAAATGATTTTGTAAAAGCTGGAACACCTTTATCTGAAGGATCAATTACTCCTAAAGATATTTTAGCAATTAAAGGGCCTACAATGGTTCAAGAATATATTGTAAACGAAGTACAGGAAGTTTACCGATTACAAGGAGTGAAAATCAATGATAAACACTTTGAAGTTATCGTAAGACAAATGATGCGTAAAGTTTACATCGAAGATCCGGGTGATACAAAACACTTAGAAAAATCTATCGTAAATAAAAGAGATTTTATGGACGAAAATGATTGGATCTACGACAAATTAATTGTTGAAGATTGTGGTGAATCAGAAGTATTAAAAGCTGGTCAAATTGTCTCGCCAAGAGAATTACGTGATGAAAACTCCAAACTGAAAAGAATGGATAAGAAAATCGCAACTACTCGTGAGGCAATTCCTGCTACTTCTAGCCCAATACTACAAGGTATTACTAGAGCATCTTTACAAACAGATAGTTTTATTTCTGCTGCTTCTTTCCAAGAAACAACAAAAGTATTAAACGAAGCTGCTGTAAAAGGTAAAGTAGATACATTAATGGGACTTAAAGAAAACGTAATTGTAGGTAAATTAATTCCTGCAGGAACCGGTTTTAGAGAGTTTAAAGATATGGTTGTTGGTTCGAGAGAAGAATACGACCGATTAATGGCTGCTAAATCTGATGCAATTATTGAAGAATAAGAACTAGATAATAGTTAAAATTGAAAGCCTAAAGAATATTTCTTTAGGCTTTCTTTTTTTAATTTATTAACTTTAAAACAAAAACGATGAATCCAGAAAATAAAGACAACCAATTAAACATTGAGTTAAACGAAGAAACTGCTGAAGGTATCTATTCTAACCTAGCTATCATTAGTCATTCTACTTCAGAATTTGTAATTGATTTTATTAAAGTAATGCCTGGTATGCCTAAGGCAAAAGTGAAATCTCGTATTGTGATGACTCCAGAACATGCAAAAAGATTAATGCATGCTTTAGAAGATAACATCCAAAAATATGAAGCTCACCACGGAAAAATTAAAGATTTAGGTCCTGGACCACAAGGCGGAATACCAATGAATTTTGGTGGGCCAACTGCTGAGGCTTAAAATACTTCAATAAAAAAATATTATAAGGGAAGTTCATTAGAACTTCCCTTTTTTGTATCTTTATTTTTGATGTACGAACAAAGATTAAATATAAAAGCTTGGGCAGAGGAAGATAGACCTAGAGAAAAACTTACCTTAAAAGGTAGAAATGCTTTATCTGATGCTGAACTGATAGCCATACTAATTGGTTCAGGAAATAGAGAAGAAAGTGCTGTAGAGCTCTCGAAAAAGATATTAGCACACATTAACAATGATTTAAACAAATTAGGGAAACTATCTATTAACGATTTAACAAAGTTTAAAGGTATTGGAGAGGCAAAAGCAATTAGTATTATTGCTGCGTTAGAATTAGGAAGAAGACGAAAAGATACTGCTAAAGAAAAAAGAGTAGCCATAACATCAAGCGAAATTGCTTATCAAGAAATTGAGGGTATTATTAGCGATTTACCACACGAAGAATTTTGGGTAATTTACCTCAACAGAAAAAACGAAATCCTAAAAAAAGAAAACATTAGTAAAGGCGGGATAACCGGAACCATTGCCGATACTAAAATTATTTTTAAACACGCCATAGAACAATTGGCTTCAGGTATAATTTTATGCCACAACCATCCTAGCGGTAGCGTTAATCCAAGTCAGGCAGATATTGATTTAACAAAAAAGCTTAAAGAGATTGGCACATTAATGAGTACTCCTGTATTAGATCATATTATTGTTGGCGAAAAAAATTACTTTAGCTTTGCTGATAATTCACTTATTTAATTGGCTACTGGAATCTAAAAAACTGATAAACTATTAACCTTTCAAACTTATCAACTTACTTTTAACTTTCAAACTTGTAACTTTACAACTTTCAAACTACATAAATGCTCATCTACTCACATCAAATAACCAACCGTTTACGGTATATCTTTACAAGTATATTTAAAGATATTTTAATGGTAGATATTGCTTTTACTTCTGATATAGAAGAGTTTAAAAGTTCAAATGAACCAAAAATTAATTACTCGTTAAATAAATTGGATGATGAGCTGTTTTTTCAAGCATCTCCCCTCCTATTTGAAATCGGAATTAAAGAACAGAACTTAAGCTTTTTTGAGCATAACGATAACAAATGTTTTTACCGTGTTGGTAAAGAATCTCAATTGCCTTTTGATCCTTTTGCTGCAAGCTTTTATTTAATGAGCAGATATGAAGAATACTTACCGCATATTAGAGATGAACACGATCGTTTTTTGGCTACAGAAAGCATTGCTTTTCAAGAAGATTTTTTAGAAACGCCTATAGTAAATAGTTGGATTAATGAATTGGTTTTGATTATTGAAAATCATTTTAAAGAATTCCAATTTCCTAAAACAACCTTCAACTATCAATCTACCATAGATATTGATAATGCTTACAGCTACAAATACAAAGGAGTACTTAGAACACTTGGCGGTTTAGGGAAATCCATTATTTCTGAGCACGATTTTAAAGATAGAATAGCAGTGTTACTAAAAGGAAAAAGAGATCCTTATGACACTTTTGACTATCAAAATAAAATTCATAAAAAGTTTAATACCAAGCCCATTTATTTTTTCTTATTAGGAGATTATGGTTTAAATGACAAAAACATACCTGTTAAAAACAAAAAATTTCAAGCCTTAATTAAAGGTATTTCCGACTATTACGAAACAGCCATACATCCATCTTATGCATCCAATAAAGATGTTGCGATACTTACTAAAGAAATTAATAGATTACAAAATATTACCCACAGAAATACGACTAAAAGCAGGCAACATTTTTTAAAATTAAATTTACCTGACACCTATCAAAATTTAATTGATAATGATATTTTAGATGATTACACAATGGGCTACGCTGATAAATGTGGTTTTAGAGCAAGCATTTGTACTCCTTATTATTTTTATGATTTAGACACTGAATCACCAACAAAACTTAAAATTCATCCTTTTGCGGTAATGGAAGCAACTTACCAATACTACGAAAAGGTTTCTCCGGCAATTGCTATTGAAAAAATAGCAACAATAATGCAAAAAGTAAAAGAAGTGCAAGGAACTTTTATCAGTGTGTGGCATAACGAATCGTTATCAGACAAAGGTGTTTGGAAAGGTTGGCGTAATGTTTATGAAAAAATGTTAGCTGCTGCATTAGACAACAATTAAGTAATTAATTTTATCAAAAAATAAGTTTATGAAAGTCATTAATTTAGGTGAAGAAAACTCCATTTTTAACCAATACATTTCCGAAATAAGAAATATTGACGTGCAAAATGATAGCATGCGTTTTAGAAGAAATTGTGAGCGTATGGGAGAAATTTTCGCCTATGAAATTAGTAAGACTTTCAGTTATTCTAAAAAAAACATTACCACTCCCTTAGGTATTGCACCAATAAACTTAATGGACGAACAACCTGTTTTAGCAACAGTTTTACGAGCAGGGCTTCCTTTTTTACAAGGCTTTTTAAATTATTATGATAAAGCAGAAAATGCTTTTATTTCTGCATCTAGAATACATAATTCTGATGGTACTTTTACAATAGAGTCAGAATATATTGCTAGCCCGATTATAGAAAACCGAACGTTAATATTAGCCGACCCTATGTTGGCTACAGGTTTATCTATGGTGGCTGCTTATCAAGGAATGTTAACCAAAGGAACTCCATCAGAAATTCATGTGGTGGTTTTAATAGCTAGTCAGCAAGGAATTGATTTTGTAAAAAGTAATTTTCCTGATAACACCACTATTTGGGCAGGAGCTATTGATAAAGATTTGTCAGATAAATCGTACATCGTACCCGGTTTAGGTGATGCTGGTGATTTGGCTTATGGCGTAAAACATTAATTATGAAAGCTTATTTTATTGTATTTTTCTTTGGCGTAACAAAATTTTTATTATCTCCTTTTATAGGGATTAATGGTTTTGGATTAAGCATTTTTGAAACATACATTACCGTATCTATGGGCGGTATTTTCGGATCAACAGTTTTCTTTTTTTTAGGAAATAAACTAATGGATAGAAATCATAAGAAAAAAATAATTAAACGAGCCCAACTTATAAAAGAAGGAAAACCACTCCCTAAAGTTTTTACAAAAACCAATAAAACTATTATTAAAGTTAAACAAGCTCTTGGTATTTGGGGCTTAGCTATTCTTACTACCGTACTCCTATCAATTCCTGTTGGATCAATTATTTGTGCTAAATTCTACCATCACAAAAAGTCTTCCATATTTATTATTTACTTTTTTATTTTACTAAACTCGTTAATCCTTAGCTTTATCGCCAACCAATTTCCTTCTATTGGGATTTAAAATGAATTTATATTTTATAAAAAATTAGATGTTTTATTGTTTTATTATTTTTTTACTAAAAATATAATCTTTGGTTCTAATTACAATAAAGTAAATTCCTTTTTTTATAGATTTATTCAGAGATATTTTAAAATGATTCTCATTAATTAACTGTAATTGAAATTGGTTTGTTACATCCTTCCCTTCTACATTTAATAAAATTATGTTTTGAGCTGTTAAACTCAAGCCACTGCTTAAAGAGAAATCAGTTGTAAAAGGATTGGGATAAACAATTATTTTATTACTTAAATCAATATCTTCTACATCTATTAACTCAGCAATATCTCTAGAGTAAACTCCTCCACTATATAAATCTTTAGTTTGGTACCTTACTAAAACTTTATCATCTTTAACAATTCTCAACTCGTGATAAACCTCTTTTTGCATATCATTAATTTCTTTCTCCCCGTTATATTCATACATCATACAATTTAAATAAACTGTACCAAAAACTTCAAGTTTAATATTTTCGGATATAATGGACTGTTGTAAATTAAACTCCGTATCAAATAATTGATGACTAAGGATATTTTTTTTGGTTTTGCTTTTAACTACTTTTAATATTTTTTCACCAATTTTAACTGATGGGTAAGTTTGATTTAAAATTTCCCATTTAGATAATATTGTTTCTTCGCATGTTTTTTCATTACTTTGTGCACGGCAATTAAAGCCATTTAAAACTATGAGAAAGAAAGAAAGAAAGAAAGAAAGAAAGACTGTTTAAATGTTTTCATAAGTAAGCTAAATTTAAGTTTCAAATTTAGTGTTTTATTTTTTATGCTATTGTCTGTTCAAACAAATATTTTTGCACAATTAACGCTTGACCCTATAAAAGAGACACTGCACCCTTTACCAATACCTCCTTGTCAAAACTCTGGTTTCGAATCTGGAAACTTTAGTAATTGGGAAACTTTTGTTGGTGCTGTTACTCCAACAACAGGAGGTATTAACCTTGCTAGTTTCACACAAATTTTTGACCCTACACAACACCAAATTGTTAATGCCAATGCAATTGATAATGTTGGAGGATTTACACAAGGTAACTGCGGTAATAAAGCTGCTAAAGTTGGAGACAATGTTATTGGTACAGATGGTAGAAGAGCTTCTATGATAAAATATACTTTTACGGTTACACCATCAAATGTTAATTTCTCTTTTAGATATGCTCTTGTTTTAGACGACCCCAATATAATTACCCCAGGTTCACATACTCCTGCACAGAAACCTTTTATACAATACATGCTATTACAAGGAAATACCCATATACCTAGTTCTAATTTAATTATAAGTAAAAAGTTTGTTGCTGATGGTAACAATCCGTTTTATACCGTTTTAAATAATGGCATTGTTTATAAAGACTGGAGTACAGAATGCATTAATTTATCAGCTTATATGGGGCAACAAGTTTCTTTTATATTTATTGAGGCAGATTGTGCTTTAAGTGGACATGGTGCTTATGGTTATTTAGATTGCTTATGCGAAAATAATGATGCTATTGCCAACATGACTATAGATCAAGAATTTTGTAAAGACGAACCCATATTAATGGACGGAACAGCATCTATAAATGAAGATAGTTATTTTATAGGGATAACAAAAGTTCCTTACACTCCGGGTGAAGGAGTTAATGGTTGGTTTACGGCACAGCAAGCAGGCGTAATTGATATAAATGCTCTTGCCAATCAATGGGGTTATTATTTTCAATGTGGTAAAACATACAATATAAAGTTGGCTGTTAAAAACAACTGTACCACATGGAATGAAGTTTCTAAAACAATACTGATAAGGTGTGTTGAAGGAGTAGATCCTATCAGAGATTTTTATGGTTGCTGTGATGATATTCCAGCAATTGTAGTAGGCAATCCTAACAACAATCCTGCACACACCTATAATTGGACATCTAATCCTAGTTTTTATACTACAGGACACACAAATGACATTAGTTTTACAACTACACCATATCAATCAACAGAATTTTTTGTTACTGTAACAGATGCCTTTGGTTGCACACAAGAAAATAGTTTTTTATATACTTTAAAAGAAGATTTTGATACTCGAATTAAAGTTAATAAAGTTGGTTGTTGTAGTTACAACCTTACACCCCAAGTTACATTTATTGAGTGTGCAGAAACAGGAAATGAAGGTCCTATGTGGGAAAACATAAAACAAAACCAATTGACCTATTTATGGAGCAATGGAGCCTACACAAAAACAATTAATGTTAGTCCAAGTCAAAATACAACTTACACCTTAACCGTTAGAAATGGTTGTTATTCGCAAACTGTTAAGGTTTTTATTGAAGGTTGTCCTCAGTTTTCTGGAGAGTTTCCAAGATTAGAGCACCCTGGTAAAATTAGAAGCAATACAAATAACCCCAATCATTGGCTAAAAATAGTTAACCACTCACTTCCTTTAACCGCTACTACACCAAATGCATATAAAGCAACCCGCTATAAATTAAGAGTTTGGAATAGATGGGGGCAATTAGTTTATGATCATTGTGAAGATAATTGTGAAGGCTTTGATAATGGAAGTATTTATTGGGACGGCAGAACCAATAATGGCGTTTCTGTCCAAGATGGTGATTACGTTTTTCGGTTAACACTTTATAACAATACTTATAAATATAACGGACAAAACAGTTTGTGTGACTCCCCTCCAAGAACTGGTGATCCATTTCAATTTAACGGAGGAAAAAGTAATTTAGATTGGTTCCATGCAGTGTGCACAAATCCACCGCCCTTTTGGTGTTTTTGGTGCATTTGTAATAGCACATGGATAAATGAAACTACACACACTTTAGATATAATTGTTGCTAATTAACTAAACCACTATGGACTGAAAGTCCATAGGTTTCTTAAAAGGCGACTGAAAGTCGCTCCCCCCACTCTCTACTCCAATATAAAGTCTGAGTTATTGTTGTCATTAGGTTTTCTATGATGCT
>Ga0256845_1000279_pt1 | contig 48948 bp, 34 predicted proteins | sample RiftiametaG_FD_189101 | JGI IMG/M metagenome (GOLD analysis project Ga0256845, IMG submission 189101) | Tube worm associated microbial communities from hydrothermal vent at the East Pacific Rise, Pacific Ocean - Riftia | ecosystem: Host-associated > Annelida > Integument > Unclassified ...
GCAAGGCCACCCCAAAGACACAAGCCGAGGCTGGAGCAGCGGAAGAGGCCGAGGCGGGGAACGATGCGGCTGTCGCTGCCGACGCCGGAGCGGCCGATGCGGCCGATGCGGGACTCGTCGATCCTCCTGTGGGAGACGAGGGCACGGACGAAGACACGGATGCCGAGCCGCTCGAGCCCCTGCCCGACAGCTTCGACGAGGTCGGGGTGGCGATCTGTGACCAGTACGTCTCCGACTACGTGACCTGCATCGACGAGAAGGTCCCCGAGGCCGAGCGTGAAGCGCAGCGCCGGATCGTGTTCGACAACGTCCGGGCCTGGCGACAGACCAAGGCCGGGAGCGAGGCGGCGGCCAAGGGTCTGCAGACCGGATGCCGGATCGCCCGAGAACAGGCCAAGCGAGCGACCTCGGCCTGGGCCTGCGACTGGTGACCGGCGGGATCCGGCGATCTCGCTGGATTCAATCCGCGTTTGAGACTTCACACCCCGTGAAAAATCATTCGCGCGACATAATTGTCCGAGACTTACTGGGGCAATGTTCGGAAGTTTTGTTAGTTTTAGAACATGGGCACCCTACGCAAATTCGTGTCTCGAAAAATTTGCGCTTCATGATCTCGACTTCGGGCGCAAAACGAAATCATGTGGACTCTGAGCCCCAAAAGCGGGTCGGCCCTCAGTCGATCTAATCTCGAGTTTTACGTGATTTGCAATACATAAATTCTAGATAATTAAACGTCATACAGCACCTGTCGTGCCAACAAGGGGTGCGGTGAGAACGCCGGTTGTGGCGGGCTCTGTGCCCCTGGTTGAGGCTGCGATGCCGCGAGAGTCATGGTAGTCATATCAATCACGGCGGAAGCGCCGTTTTGGCCGCGAACGACCGAGCACACCAACTTTGCCCGGTCTGCGGCAACAACCGACTCGAAATCGACACACGGAGAGACGACATGAAGTTCAACAGCACCATCCTGGTCGCGGCCCTCACCGCTCTCGCCTTCATCACCCCCGCCTGTGACGCGGACGAAAAGAAGAAGGACGACAAGAAGGCTGACAAGAAGGAAGACAAGAAGGACGACAAGAAGGAAGAGGCCAAGAAGGCCGAGGAGAAGGCTCCTGAGGCTCCCGCCGAGGTCGCCCCTGAGGCCGCTCCGGCCGCTGAGGTTGCTCCGGCCGCCGAGGCTGCTCCGGCCGCCGAGGCTGCCCCGGCCGCCGAGGCTGCCCCGGCTGCCGCCCCCGAGTGATCCTTCACTCACCGTCCTGGAGCGAGGTCGAAGCATTTGCTTCGGCCTCGTTTCTTTTTGGTTTTGGGACTAAGTTCGGCGATGGGGTCGCAGACCCCCCTGGAGACAACTTTACGTGCGATTCGACGGCAGAACCCCGGACTCCCTACGCCCCCACAGCCTGACACCCGGCTTTACCTCCCAGGCGCTGGGCTCGGTGCTCATCGCCACAGGGGGGACACGAGTGTTGTGCACGGCGTCGCTGGAGGCCCGGACTCCGCCTTGGCTGAGCGAGGGGGGCTGGGTGACCGCCGAGTACGCCATGCTCCCGGGCGCAACCCGACCCCGGGGCAACCGCAAGAGCAATGGGCGCAGCAAGGAGATCCAGCGCCTCATCGGCCGCTCGCTCCGGGCCGGGCTCGACCTTCAGAAGTTGGTGGGGCCCAAGGGCGGGCTGTCGATCGTCTGTGACTGCGACGTGATCGAGGCTGACGGCGGTACACGCACGGCTTCGGTCACCGGTGCTTGGGTCGCGCTCGAGATCGCCCTGCGCAAACTCGTGGCCGAGGGTCGCCTGAGTGAGCACCCGGGGTTGGGGGCGATCGCTGCGGTCTCCATCGGGATCGTCGCAGACGAGGCGGGGGTCGGGCAGGGGCTGCTCGACCTCTGTTACGAGGAGGACAAAGGCGCGGTGGTCGACCTCAACGTGGTCATGCGCGCGGGGGACCCGAGCCTCCCAGACCCGAAACCGGGCCTGGTCGAGATTCAGGGCACGGGGGAGCGCGGAGACTTCAGCCGGGCCCAACTCGACCACATGCTCGACCTCGCCGAGGGGGGCATCGCCACTTTGCTCGCGGCCCAACAGGTGGCGCTGCGCGAGGCGGGGGTCTGAACGTGGTCAGTCGAATCGTCGTCGCCAGCGGCAACACCCACAAGATCGAGGAGCTCATCGCCATGATCGGGCGCTCCAATGTGGGGGCGGTGCGTGCGCTCGAGGTCGTGCCCCTCGGGGCGCTGCCCTTCGCCCCGGCGCCGGAGATCGCAGAGACCGCACCGGACTTCGTCGGCAATGCGTTGCTCAAGGCCAACGGCGTCGCCGCGTGGCTGCGCGAGAAGGGCTGTGCCGACGACGACCTCGTGCTCGCGGACGACTCCGGGCTCTGCGTCGAGGCCCTCGACGGGGCGCCGGGCGTGCACTCGGCTCGGTTCGCAGGGGAGCAGGCCGACGACGGGGACAACAACGCCAAGCTCGTGGCTGCCCTGCAAGAGCGGGAGCTCGACGCGTCTCCGGCCCACTACGTGTGTGTGTTGGCGATGCGCCACGTCGGGACCCGGCCCTTCGACTTCACCATGCCCGAGAGCGAAGCGGTCTCGATTCAGGACGACTGCCTGTGCATCGAGGGCCGCTGCCACGGCAAGGTTCGGGTCGCGCGTCAGGGCGAGGGCGGGTTCGGCTACGACCCTCACTTTTGGATCGACGAGGACACCCGGACCTTCGCCGAGTTGGCTCGCGGTGAGAAGGCCGTGCGTTCTCACCGGGGATCGGCGATGGCGAAGCTCATGCGTGAGCTGCCTTTGATGGTGCTCTGAACGTCGTCCGCCGCCGAATCGTCAACAGATTCGACAGCATTGCGCCCACCAGGATTCGAACCTGGGACCCTCGGCTTAGAAGGCCGATGCTCTATCCAACTGAGCTATGGGCGCGATGGACGAACGAATGGCCAAGCCGGCAAAAATCGGGGCGAAAGGATTCGAACCTTCGGCTTCCTGCTCCCAAAGCAGGCGCGCTACCAGACTGCGCCACGCCCCGAAACGAGCCGGATACTAGCCGACGGCTCCGTCAGGGTCCAGCTCACGGGCTGCCAGCCTCGCTCCGGTAGCCATGTGCCCCACGGCCGAGTGCCACAACGGGCAGTAGGACCAATATGGGCCGGAAAAGTGGATCGCTGGGCGTTGGCGCAAGCACTGGTCTGAGGGAGGGAGTCGCCATGGGCCTGTAAGCGGCCCGAGGTGGGCCCACGTTGGCTGCCCGGACACCCCATGCGCTGGTCGATCGCCTCACTCCTCGTTCCTTGTTCTCTGACCCTCACCCTTGTGGCCTGTCATGGCCAGGAGAGTGAGTCCCCGCTCGGGACGGGCTCCAGCGAGGGCGGCCAGAGTTGGTCGGCCGACGGGCGCAGTGCGGAGAGTGCCGCCGGCTACGGTCGAGCAGGGGATGGGGATGGGGATGCCGCTGCCGAGGCTGCTCCTGTAGGCGCGAATGCAGGCGCCGACCGGAGTTGGGACGGGGCCGCATCCGACAGGGTCGCCATCGAGGATTCCCGCCCCAGTCTGGGGACGGCCTACGGTGAGTCTCGACGGTCCAGCATCGAATCCGTGGGCTTTCAACGGGCCGACTTTTCGGCGCCCGACGTGGTGTTCACGATTCGCTATGACGACGCCTCGGGGGTGCGCTCGGCGGCTCGAAGGGTCCGCTCTCGGGCCTGGTCGGACGAGGCCATGCAGGGCCATGGGGGCCTCTCTTTTGCCCTCCTCGACAGCGCGGAGCGGGTCTTGCCGGCGGCCACGGTGGGCTCGGAGTTGTTCGCGGTCGGTCGGCCTCAGTCCCGCTACAGCCTGGCGATCGCCAACGATACGGGCACCGCCTACGAGCTGGTCGCCTCGGTCGACGGCCTCGACATCGTCGATGGGCGCGCGGCGAGCTTCGAGAAGCGGGGCTACGTGATCGATCCCTTCAGTTCGATGGTGATCGAGGGGTGGCGCACCAGCGAGGACACGGTCGCCGCGTTCCGGTTCTCGAGCATCGAGGACAGCTACGCCGAGCGGTTGGGGGACGGTCGCAACATCGGCGTGATTGGAGCGGCCCTGTTCCGAGAGGCGCCCCCGAGCTGGGACGAGTGGCGCAGCCCGGACGAGGGCTGGCGCCGCGACGGCGCCGATCCCTTCCCGGGGAACTGAGCCCTAAAAGCGCATCGACCAGCCGACCGTGACCCGCCGGGCCCGGGCCTGGGACCCGTCGGCCATGGCATTTTCGTGCCGGCCGAGTCGGACCTCGTCGACGCTGAGGGTGACCGCGCCGCTGACCAGGAGGGCGCCGCCGAGGGCCATGGTCACGATGCCCGCCGTGGCCGTGGTGTAGACGCTGGGGCAGGCCTCGGGGTCGGTAGGATCCGCGCCCTTGGGGCAGCGTCCGTCCACAGCGAGCAGGGCTCCACCCACGCCGAGCCCGACCGCGCCGCCGATCATCAGGGCGATCTCTGCGCCGCGGGGCATGATCCGGCGGGGTTGTTCGGGGCCCGGTCGCGGTTTGGTGGGGCCATCATCGATCGGGACGAGGGGCTGGGGTCCGAGCGTGGTGACCTCGCCGTTGGCCTGGATTTCGATGGTCTCTCGGACCGGCGCGACGCTGCGGTCTCCGCTCTCGATCCACAGCCGATACCGCCCAGGGATGAGGGCGGCGATCGACTTGCCCGAGATCGGGCGTTCGTTGAGGTAGATGCGGCAGGGGCCGGTACAGACCACGACGAGTGAGCCCGTGCCCTGCTTGGCGAGGGCTCCGCCGCGCTCCTTGCCGAGCGCGGCGAGGCCCGGGCCGAACTGGTTGGTCGGGAGCGGGGTCCCGCGTGCCGTTCGAATCGCTTCGTCCATGGCCGCGCGGGCCTCGGATCCGTGGCCCGCGGCGAGCAGCAGCCGGGAGTAGCTGAGCTGGGCGAGGGTCCGCAGTTGCTGACCCTTGGGATCGGTGGCCAGCTGGGGCGCGTAGTCTTGGAGCGCGACGAGGGCGTCCGCGAGCGAGCCCGTGTTCATGCCTGGGTTCTCGTTTGTCAGATCGAGGGCGGTCTGAACATTGGTGAGGGCCCGGCGGTACTCGGCATCCTGGACCTCACCGTCGACGGTGGGCGCGGGTGGGTCCGCCGCCGCGTCATCGCCAGCAGCGGGCGCGATGGCGAGCATGAGTACAAATAGCGAAGTGGGAGTCATCGCGGCCACAAACTTAGCACTCCTGTACAGATACGCGATGCTGCACATGCACACTGATCGGGTCCGGTCGGGCGCATCGACGGGGTGCTGGCGTGGGCTGAGCCATGGCTACATCTCTTGTGTCCCAAGATGAGCCTGGTGGCGTGAAATCGAGAGGCGGTCGCGCTAGCAGTCCGTGGTGAAACCCATCGCGTCGCCTCGCGCAGGATTTTTCGTCGAGGGCGAGGCGCTGAAACGCCGCTGTACCGGGCGTACTGCAAGTTTCGGCAACGCGGCCCTCGGCGGAAGGGCCAAGCGAGGCGTCGTGAGGTTTTTTGCCACGGGCTGCTAGGTCGGCGCGCTTTCGCGAGGGGGCACTGTGCCTTGGTCCAGGGCGAGCTGACCACAGGCGGCTTGAATGTCGTCACCCCGCGGTGTCCGCAGCCAGCACTGGAGCCCCGAGCGTCGCAGAATGGCCATGAAGCTCGCCACCCGGGCTGGGCTGGGCCGCTCGAAGGGGGCGTGAGGATGGGGGTTGAAGGGGATGATATTGACGTGACAGCGGAAGCTTTGAAGCAGGGTGATCAGCCGCCTCGCGTCCGCGTCTCGATCGTTGATGTCGCGCAGGAGCACATACTCGAAGGTCACGCGGCGTCGGCGGCCCGTGGGTACATCGCGCACCGCTGCCAACAGCTGGGCGATGTTCCAGAGTCGATTGATGGGCATGACCTGATCGCGGATCGGGTCCGTGGTCGCGTTGAGGCTGACGGCCAGGCCGACCTCCTCGCCCAGGCCCTCCCGGGCGAAACGCTCGATCGCCGGGACCAGGCCCGAGGTCGAGACCGTGATCCGCCGGCCTGCGATCGCCTCGCCCGATTTGTCCGTGAGGATGGCGAGGGAACGCTGGACTTGGTTGAAGTTGTGCAGGGGTTCACCCATGCCCATGTAGACCACATTGGTGATCCTCGGGGTCCACTGCGCAGACGCTCGGGCGGCCTCGTCCGCGAGCAGAGTCCGGGCCCGGGCGACCTGGTCGACGATCTCCCAAGTATCGAGGTTGCGTCGAAAACCCAGGCTCGCGGTCGCACAAAACCGGCAGTCGAGGGCGCAGCCGATCTGCGAAGAAATGCACTGGGTGAGCCCTCGCTCGTCGTTGGGGATCAGCACCGACTCGATGGCCTCGCCGTCGTGGGTCAGCAGCCGGAGCTTGCGGGTGCCGTCTGTAGAGCGCTGGACCGTGTCGACCGTGAGCTGGTCGAGGCTGGCCCTGGTCTCGAGCTTGGCCCGGTCGGCCTTGGAGAGGTTGGTCATCGAGGCGAAGTCGACGACCCGGTGCTGGTGGATCCACGTGAACACCTGGCGCGCGCGGTAGGAGGGGGCGTCGAGTTCACGGCCGAGCCACTCGCCGAGCTCGACCTGGGAGAGCCCGCGGAGGTTGAGCTTGTCCGGCTTTGGGATGGGGCTTGCGGGCTTGCGGATCCGCCACAGGGGGGCGGCCCCGGTCGGCTGGGCGGGCTCGGCGGGGGAGGCCATCGGCGGACGCTAGCACTGGGTTTGCGCGAGGCACAGGCCCAGAGTGAGGACCCGTTGCTCCCGCTGGTGACGAGTGTCGGTGAGCTCCCTGCGGCGCCGGACCGAGATGCGCCCGAACCCGGGGCTCCCGAACCTGCGGTGCGCGCATCGGACGCAGAGGGCGACATCGAGCCGGACCGCGGGAGCTGGTCGTCGAGCTGTGTATCGACGGCCAGCGCCGGGTGCTGCGAGCCCGACACTCGCTCGAGTTGCGCTGTGGTGGGGACGAGGGAGGGGAGAGTGGCTCGAAGGCGCTCCGTCCCCGCTCGCAAACCCGGCGTGGGGCCGTTCTGAACCCCTGTGGGCGAGCCCGTAGCCACCGCTCACGCGGACCGGGCAAGCTTGCTAGCGTCCGCCGGTGACCGCCCCCGCGTTCAGCTCACTCCCACTCTCGCAGTCGCTGCTCGCGGTGGTCGGGGAGCTCGGGTTCACCGCCTTGACCCCCATCCAAGCGGCCTGCATTCCAGCCCTGCTCGAGGGCCGGGACCTGGTCGGGCAGTCGAAGACCGGGAGCGGGAAGACGGCCGCCTTCACCCTGCCGATCTTGGAGAAGCTCGAGCTCGAGCGGCGGGCGCTCCAGGCCTTGGTTCTGTGTCCGACTCGAGAGTTGTGTGCGCAGGTGGCTCGAGCGATGCGCAAACTCGGGCGCCGCCACCCAGGGTTACAGGTGTTGGTGGTCTCGGGCGGCGAGCCGGGCCGGCCCCAGGCCAGGGCTCTCGAGCGCGGTGTGCATGTGGTGGTGGGGACGCCGGGTCGGGTCTTGGATCACCTCGAACGTGGGGTTTTGGTCCTCGATCGGGTTTCGACGCTGGTGCTCGACGAGGCCGACCGGATGCTCGACATGGGCTTCCAAGACCAGATGGAGCAGATCCTGCTGGCGCTGCCCGAGGCTCGCCAAACCATGTTCTTCTCGGCGACCTTTCCTCCCTCGATCGCGGCCATGAGCCGCAACTATCAGCGCGATGCGCTGCGGGTGACGATCGACGACGGCGGGCAGATTCCCCCGGAGATCCGTCAGCTCGCGCTCGTGCTTCCCCGGGAGCACAAGCTCGCTGCGCTCTGCGCCCTGCTCGAGGAGCACCTGGGTGAGTCGGCGCTGATATTTTGCAACTTCAAGGCCACGGTGGGGGAACTCGAGGAGACCTTGGCCGAGCTCGGAGCGAGCGTGGAGAGGCTGCACGGGGGCCTCGAACAGTTCGAGCGCAACCAGGTGATGGCCATGTTCCGCAACCACAGCGTGCGGGTGTTGATCGCTACCGACGTGGCCGCGCGTGGGCTCGACGTTCCCGATCTGGATCTCGTGATCAACTATGAGCTCCCGTCCAAGGCCGAGGTCTACGTGCACCGGATCGGCCGTACCGGGCGGGCGGGCCAAGCGGGGCTCGCCCTCTCGCTCGCGGCCGCCGGCGAGGACCAGAAACTCAGGGCGATCGAGGCCCGGACTGGCTCGGTGATCGAGCGCATAACCAAGGACTTCAGCGGCCGATCGCCGAAGCTGGGAGCGAGGCTCGCCCGCCCCGCACCCATGACCACGATTCAGATCTCGGGTGGGCGCAAGGATAAACTGCGACCAGGGGATATCCTGGGGGCGCTGACGGGCGAGGCCGCCGGGCTCGAGGCAGCGGACATCGGCAAGATCGAGATCCACGACCGTCTGACTTTCGTGGCGGTGGCGCGGGCGGCTGGAGCGGCTGCACTCGCGGGTCTCAGCGCTGGCCGCATCAAGGGGCGGCGCTTTCGGGCCACGTTGATCTCCGCCACCTGAACCCGGTCTGGCGGGTTGCACTGAACGGAGCATCAGTTACAGTCCGCCGCGATGCCGACTGACCGCGCTGGCTCTGGGCCCACCTCTCGAACACGCACTGCGAAGCGAAGCAAGAAGGCTGCCGGGAGCAAGAAGGTGAGTACCAGCAAGAAGGCCGCTGGGAGTAAGAAGGTGAGCACCAGCAAGAAGGCCGCTGGGAGTAAGAAGGCCGCTGTCAGCAAGAATGCCGCTGCCAGCAAGAAGGCCGCTGCCAGCAAGAAGGCCGCTGCCAGCAAGAAGGCCGCTGCCAGCAAGAAAACGACCGGCGCCAAAAAGGCGAGCGTGAGCAAGAAGGCGAGCGCGAGCGAGAAAACGAGCGCCAACCGGCTCCAGCCCAGCACCCACTCGGCGGCCCGGGAACCCGACTGGATCGAGGTTCGGGGTGCGTCCGAGCACAACCTGCGTATCGAGTCGCTGCGAGTCCCCAAGCGCGAGCTGGTCGTGTTCACGGGGGTCAGCGGGTCCGGTAAGTCGAGCCTCGCCTTCGACACCCTCTACGCCGAGGGCCAGCGCCGCTACATCGAGAGCCTGTCCTCCTACGCCCGCCAGTTCCTCGGCCAGCTCGAGCGACCCAAGGTCGAGTACCTCAGCGGCCTCTCACCGACGATCGCTATCGAGCAAAAGGCCGCGTCGTCGAACCCGCGCTCGACCGTCGGGACGATCACGGAGATCTACGACTACCTGCGGGTGCTCTACGCCCGGGTGGGGACGCAGCGCTGTCACATCTGCGGTGAAACGGTGAAGTCGCAGAGCGCCGAGCAGATCGTCGCTGAGATCCTGAACCTCGAGGCCGACAGCAAGGCGACCTTGTTCGCGCCCTTGGTGGTCCATCGCAAGGGCGAGTTCCGGGAGCTCTTCGAGGAGCTGCGTGGGCGCGGGTTCGTGCGCGCGTGGGTCGACGGCGCCATGCACCGGCTGGAGGACCCGCCCAAGCTCGACAAAAAGTACAAACACTCCATCGATCTGGTCGTCGATCGAGTCAAGGTCCGGCGGAAGGACCGGCTGCGGATCACCGAGAGCGTGGAGCTGGCCCTGCGCGAGGGCAAGGGCGAGCTGCGGATCGAGGCCCTGGCCCCGGGCGAGGCTGCCGAGGCCCTGAACATGAGCTTCTCCCAAGAGCGCATGTGCTGTGGCCACGCGTTCCCAGAGCTGAGCCCGCAGAGCTTCTCCTTCAACTCGCCGCTGGGCATGTGCCCCGACTGCAACGGCTTGGGCTCGCGCATGGAGGTCGACCCGAGCCGGGTGATCTCCGACTCGAGCCTGTCGATCCGAGAGGGGGCGATCAATCCGTGGTCGTCGGCCGCCGACCGCGAGTCCGGGTGGACCTGGCGGATCATCAATGCCCTGTCCACCGAGTACGACATCGACCTCGATACACCCTGGAAGAAGCTGGGCAAGCGAAAGCAGCAGCTGGTCCTGTTCGGGTCCAAGGGCAAGCGCATCAGGGTCACGTGGGGCGACGCGGAGAGCGGTGGGAGCCACGGTGAGTGGGGGATGCGCTTCGAGGGGGTCATTCACAGCCTCGAGCGCCGCTTCAGCCAGACCGCCTCCGAGTCGGCGCGCGAGCACTACCGCAAGTACTTCAGCGAGCAGACCTGCGAGACCTGTGAGGGCAAGCGCCTGCGCGCCGAGAGCCTCGCGGTGTGGATCCGCGAGCGGGATATCTCGGGGGTGACCTCGATGACCGTGTGCGACGCCCAGGCCTGGATCGCCGAGCTCGCGCTGACCGGCGCCCAGAAGATCATCGCCGAGGGGGCGCTGCGCGAGATCGGCGGGCGACTCGGTTTCCTGCTCAACGTCGGCCTCGAGTACCTCACCCTGGACCGCTCGGGGCCCACGCTCTCGGGCGGTGAAGCCCAGCGGATCCGCCTGGCGAGCCAGCTCGGATCGGAGCTCTCCGGTGTCATGTACGTGCTCGACGAGCCCAGCATCGGCCTGCATCAGCGCGACAATCAGCGCCTCATCGGCACGCTCCAGCGCCTGCGCGATCTGGGCAATACGGTGTTGGTGGTCGAGCATGACGAGGACACGATTCGGGCCGCGAACCACGTCGTCGACTTTGGGCCCGGAGCCGGGCACCTCGGCGGTGAGGTCGTGTATTCGGGCACGGCCGCGGGCCTCGAGGCCTGTGAGCGCTCGGTGACCGGCCAGTATCTCAGCGGGCGCAAGCGCATCGAGCAGCCCGCGACGCGGCGCAAACCCAAGGGCGAGATCTGGGTCAAGGGGGCGACCGAGCACAACCTCGCCGGGATCGACGTTTGTTTCCCGCTCGGGGTTCTGGTCGCGGTCACCGGGGTCAGCGGCGCGGGCAAAAGCTCGCTGGTCAACGGCATTTTGTTGCCGGCGCTGAGTCGTAAACTCCACGACTCGAGCGCCCGGGTCGGCCCGCACAAAGCGATCACGGGCCTCGACGCCCTCGACAAGGTCATCGCCATCGACCAGCGTCCGATCGGCCGAACACCGCGCTCGAACCCGGGCACCTACACCAAGGCCTTCGACGAGATTCGGACCTTGTTCGCCAAGCTCCCCGAGTCCCGGACCCGAGGTTGGAAGGGCGGCCGCTTCTCCTTCAACGTCAAGGGCGGACGCTGCGAGGCCTGCTCGGGCGACGGCGTGGTCAAGGTCGAGATGCACTTCCTGGCCGATGTCTACGTGCCCTGCGAGGTCTGCTCCGGGCGGCGCTACAATCTTCAGACCCTGGCTGTTCGCTACAAGGGCCACACCATCGCCGATGTCCTGGGGCTGAGCATCGATGCGTGTGCGGAGCTGTTCGCCAACCACCGCAAGCTCTCGCGGATCTTGAGCACGCTCCAGGACGTGGGCCTGGGCTACATGAAGATCGGACAGACGGCGCCGACCATGTCGGGGGGCGAGGCCCAGCGCGTCAAGCTCAGCCGCGAGCTCGGCAAGGTCCAGACCGGGCGCACGCTCTACGTGCTCGACGAGCCGACCACGGGGCTGCACTTCGAGGACATCGCGCGCCTGCTCGGGGTGCTCCAGCGTCTGGTCGACGCGGGCAACACGGTGGTCGTGATCGAGCACAACCTCGACGTGATCAAGTGCGCGGACTGGGTCATCGATCTCGGCCCCGAGGGCGGGGCAGGGGGGGGCCAGCTGGTGGTCGAGGGCACGCCGGAGACGGTCGCCGCGGCCGGGGAGCGCTCGTATACAGGCGAGTACCTCGCTCCCCTGCTCGAGCGAGCTTGAGCGCGTCGCTCGAGCGAGCTTGAGCTCCCAGACTCGGGGCTGGAGGGGCCTGACACCACCGACCCGGGTCCAGAGGTGAGTTCGCTGGTGTTTCGGCGCTCGGGCGCGTGCGCTCGGCCACCTTCGGGTTCAGGGATCCCTCGGACCGGGTCTCAGGTCGCCGAGTTCGTGTTAGTGGGGCCGCGTGTCGACCGACGAATTCTGCGCGACCGAGCTGCGGGCCCGGGATTGCTATCGCCTGATGACCGACATCATCGCACCTCGGCCGATCGCTTGGGTCTCGACCGTCGACGGCGAGGGCCGCCCCAACTTGGCGCCGTTCAGCTACTACCAAGCGGTGTGCTCGAGCCCACCCACGATCGTGTTGGGGATCGGCTGGCGCCCCGACGGCCGGCCCAAAGATACGCTGGCGAACATCTTGGAAACCCGTGAGTTCACCGTCAGCCACGTCAGCGTGGCGCTCACGGAGGCCATGAACGCGAGCGCAGCCGCGTTCCCCGGTGAGGTCAGTGAGTGGGCGGCCTGCGGGGTCGCGCCGGCTCCGGCCGCGGTCGTCGAGCCCGGGCGTGTCGCCCTCGCCCGGGCGGGACTGGAGTGCCGGCTGCGGCAGGCGATTCCCCTGGGTGAGACTCGCCACGGCGGGCCTTCGGCGACCTTGGTGATCGCCGAGGTCGTCCACTTTTGGGTCGCTGCCGGGCTGATCGAGCGTGATGGGCGCGACCGTCTCTCGCCTATCGATCCCGCAGCCTTGGGCGCGGTCGGCCGCTTGGGTGGCGACAGCTACGTCGACGCCAGCGAGGCGTTCACCCTCGATCGAGACCCCGAGATCCCACCCTCGGCTGGCTCCTAGGCCGCAGAAACCTTTCCGCGCATTCGCTGTACACTCTGACATTGGAAGACCGGTGACCCAGCACTCCAGCCAGACGCAGACCCCGGCCACAACCGCGGTGAATTCGACCGTGCCGAGTTCGACGGAGGGCCCCGCCGCCGCGGCCTTGGGCCTGTTCGCGCAGATGCCCGACACGGTCGAGATCTACGAGGTCGGTCCACGCGACGGCCTGCAAAACGAGAAGGTCGTGCTCCCGGTCGAGACCAAGCTGGCCATGATCGAGAGCCTCGTGGAGTCGGGGGTCAAACGCATCGAGATCACGAGCTTCGTGAACCCGCGCTGGATCCCCGCGCTGGCCGACCACATGGAGCTCGCGCGCCGGCTCAAGCGACACAGCGACGTGCGCTACAGCGCGCTGGTCCCGAATATGCGTGGCCTCGACTCGGCGACTCGGGCAGGCATGGACGAGGTCGCTATTTTCCTGGCGGCGAGCGAGAGCCACAACCGCAAGAACATCAACAAGACCACACACAAGGCGATCGAGACCTATGAAGAGGTCGTCCGTGAGGCGCTGGCCCGGGGCATGAAGGTGCGGGGCTACGTCTCGTGTGTGTACGGCTGCCCCTACGAGGGCCAGGTGCCCTATGAGAACGTCGAGTGGGTCTCGAAGGCGCTCATCGATCTGGGTGTGTACGAGCTCAGCCTCGGCGACACGATCGGGGTCGGCACGCCCAGGCAGGTGGCGACGATCCTGGGCGGGCTGCTGGGCGCGGGCTTGGGTTTCGACCAGCTCGCCGTTCACTTTCACGACACCCGGGGCACGGCGCTGGCCAACGTCACCACAGCCCTCCAGCTCGGGATTCGAACCATCGATTCTTCCATCGGTGGGCTCGGTGGGTGTCCCTATGCCCCCGGGGCCTCGGGCAACGTGGCGACCGAGGACGTCGTATTTTTACTCGACGGGATGGGGGTGGACTCGGGCGTCGACCTGGCCAAGCTCCCCCGAATCTCGACCGAGATCGGGGCCAAGCTCGGCCATGAGTTGCCCAGCAAGTACCTCAAGGCCCACGTCGCGGCTTGTGCCTCCCGCGGCGTGCCTATCTAGATCAGGGGCTAGATCAGGGGCTAGATCAGGGGCTAGATCAGGGGCTGAATCAGCGGATCGAGCCGCCGCATTCGGCCCGCCTCGGTCAGCCTCGGCGACGGCGGGCGATGATCCGCTGGATCGCCGCGCCGACGGCCGCGGTCAGCTCGTTGATCGAGCGGGGGTCGACAGGCAGGGAGGTGCCGTGCGCCCACAGCAAGAGCGGGACCTTCGAGCCGAGCTTGATCGGCAGCAACAAGACGTTGCCCTCGATCCCACCGAGGGCCTGGGAGAAGGCCTGGTCGATCTTGCTGCCGCCGCGCACGGGCCCGAAGAAGGGGGTCGCCCGCTCGAGCGCGGTCGAGAACATGGACTCGCCGGTGCTCGGGATGCGGACCTGACGGACCGCCTCGACCATGAGGTCTTTGCCGCGGGCGTCGAGGCCCCTCAGCTCATTGTGGCTGTGAACGAAGAGGATGACCCGCTCGAAGCCGGCGGCCAGAAAATCGAGGAGCAGGGCCGTGAGCGCGTCTCGGTCGCTGGCCGCCTCGATGCGCGGCAACACTTCGGCGAATGCCTCGGGAGAGAGTGGGGTGTGGGGTCCGGCCGAGCGGGGTGCAGTCGTCGGGTCGGGTGTCGCCACCGGGTCGGGTGTCGCCACCGGGTCGGGGGTCGCCGCGGCCGGTGCTTGCTCGGGGGCCGGAAGGTGGCCCTGAAGAGGCGGGTTCCAAGGGGTGTGGGCCCTGGGCCGGCTGGGACGCCGCGGGCCACGTAGGCCGTCGCTCGGACTGCTGTCGGGGTGGGGTCCCGCGACCACTGGGGCGGAGGTCGGGACGATCGTCGTACCTGTGACGACTGGATTCGCGGTCGGGTGTGGATCGGAGCGGAGCTCTGTGGCCGCACCGTGGCCCGGGCCGATCGGGACGTCGTCTTCGGGGCTGGACGCCGGAGCCCGGCCGGCGACCATATACGGAGCGGGGGCTTGGGCGGGGGCGGGAGACGGGGACGCAGGGGGGACCGCCGGCCGACGAGGAGAGACCGCCGGCGTCGGCACGGGCGAGGGCCTGTAGTCGATCGCCGGCTGGGGGGGCAGGGTCGCGCGTTTGCTCTGCGCCTCGCCGCGCTCGGCCCGATGTCGGACCTGGGCCTCGTCGCCGTAGTGCCGCTCGAGCGCGCGCCGAAGATCGGTCACGGACGCGACGGCGCGCACGAGGTACGAGCCGGTGGCCTCGGCGATCTCGCGGACAGCCTTGAGGTCGGTGGGATCCGCCATCGCCAAGGTCAGGTTTCCGAGCCCGTCGACGCTGACCGGGATGGCCTTGTGTTCCCACGCGAGCAGCGCTGGCAGGCGCTGGGTGGTGGTCGGGTCGACACGTTCGAGCAGCTTGCCGCGGACCCGGGGGATCGTGAGCTTGCTGGCGAGGAACGCGACGAGTGTGTCTTCGTCGGCCAAGCCCAGCTCGAGGATCGCGTCGACCTGCGAGACACAGCGGCTCGCGGCGTGTTCGCCCGCGGCCGAGGCTTGGCCCTCGGAGAGCAGCCCGGCGCGGGCCAACATGGTTCCAAGCACGCTCATCTGTGTGCCGTGATCATCGTTCCTGCAACCTAGCCGCGTCAAACCAGAGAGGCGAATTCACTCGATTTTTCGTGGCCTCGGGTCAGCGCTGTCGCTGGCCATGTGCGCAGGTCGAGGCGGACTCGGGCCTGGCCCGCCGTGTTATAGCCCGGCGGTGATCGACTTCGACCACAACGCCACGACGCCCCTCGACCAGCGGGTTCGAGAGGCCATGGTCGTGCTCCTGCGGGACCCGACCCTCGACGGCAACCCGTCGAGTGTCCACGGTCGTGGGCGGCGGGCCCGGGCTGTGGTCGAAGATGCGCGCGCAGCGGTAGCGGCGGCCGTCGGGGCCGAGACCCTGGGGGTGACCTTCACCAGCGGTGGGACCGAGGCCGACGCGCTGGCGATCGTCGGCGTCAGCAGGGCGCGGCGGGCAGCAGGGGCGGCCTGTGGGCTGCTGAGCTCCGTTATCGAGCACCCAGCCGTGCTCGGTGCCGGCGAGGCACTCGTGGCCGAAGGGGTGGCACGGGAGTTCGTCGATCTCGACGCGCAGGGGCGAGTTCGCCCCGAGCGGGTCGAGGCGGCTCTGCGTGCCAACCCGGCGCTGGGTGTCGTGTCCCTGGCGGCGGCCAACCATGAGCTCGGGAACGTCAACGACATCCCCGCGATCGTCGCGGCGGCTCGGCGGGTGGGGGCAGAGCGGGGCGAGTCCATCGTCGTCCACAGCGACGCGGTTCAGGCCTTCGGCAAGGTGCGGGTGGATTTCGGGGCCTGGGACCTCGATCTCATGAGCATCTCGAGCCACAAAATTTATGGCCCCAAGGGAGTGGGCGCCCTCATTCATCGGCCGGGACAGGTCTTGGCGCCGCTGTGGACGGGCGGCTCGCAAGAGCGAGGCCGGCGGGTGGGCACCGAGGCCGTGCCGGCGATCCACGGCTTTGGTGTGGCCGCGGCCTTGGTCGGCGAGGAGCTCGAGGACCGGCGGGTCCACATCGTCGCGCTTCGGGATCGACTGTTGGCGGGGCTCAGCGCGCTCGAGGGCGCCGACGTCCAGGGCGACCCCGCGCACAACTTGGGCAACACGGTGCTGGTCGAGCTCCGGGGCTGCCCCGGCGAGCTCATGCTCATGAACCTCGATCTGGAGGGGGTGGCGGTGTCTACCGGATCGGCCTGCAACAGCGGCAGGTTCGCGGCCAGCAAGGTGCTCTTGGCCCTGGAGCAGGCGCCCGAGCGGGCCGGCTGCGCACTGCGGTTCTCGCTGGGCAAGGGCAACTCGGAGGCCGAGGTCGACCGGGTCTTGAGCTTGCTGCCGACGCTGGTCGAGCGGGTGCGGGCGGCGGCCTCGGGAGCGCCGGGCTGATGCGCGTCGTGTGTGCCATGTCGGGAGGGGTCGACTCCTCCGTCGCCGCCGCGCTCATGGTCGAGGCTGGACACGAGGTCGTCGGTCTGACCATGGCCCTGTACGATGCGGACACGGGCGAGCGAAAAGGCCGGGGCGGGACCTGCTGTTCTCCAGCCGAGATCGACCTCGCGCGGCGGGCCTGCGATCAGCTCGGCGTGCCCCACTACACGGTCGACGAGCGCGAGCGCTTCCAGGCTGAGGTCATCGACGACTTCGCGCGGGAGTACGCCGCCGGGCGGACCCCAAACCCCTGCGCGCGCTGCAACGAACACGTCAAATTCGGCCCGCTGTTGGCGCGGGCTCGAGGTCTGGACGCGGACCTGCTGATCACCGGTCACTACGCCCAGGTGCTGCCTCCGGGGGACCCCGGCGGGCCCGCGCTGTTGCGTGGCGTCGACTCGGGCAAGGACCAGAGCTATTTTTTGTTCGCCATGGGCGTCGAGAACCTCGCTCGGGTCCGCTTTCCGCTGGGCACCTGGTCCAAGGCGGAGGTCCGCGAGAAGGCCCGAGCGCTGGGCATGCCCAACGCCGAGGCGCCCGACAGCCAGGAGCTCTGTTTTGTGCCGGGGGGTGACCACGGTGATGTCGTCGAGGCCCGGATCCGGGCGCTGGGCTTGGACGAGGGGGCCCTCGCCCCAGGTGAGATCCGGGACACGAGCGGCAGGCGGCTGGGGGAGCACCGAGGCATCCATCGGGTGACCATCGGGCAGCGGCGGGGGTTGGGCATCTCGTCGACTCGGCCGCGCTACGTGCTGCGCGTGATCCCGGAGGAGCGGGTCGTGATCGTCGGGGACGTGGACGAGCTCGAGGTCGGCCGCATCGATGTCGAGCAGTTCAAAGCGATGGCCACGCTCGGCTCCAGCTTCGCGGCCCAGGTCCAGATCCGCCATCGGAGCCCGCCCACGCCGGCTCGAGTGACCCTCGAGGGCGACCGAGCTCGGGTCGAGTTCGAGACCCCCGTGCGGGGCGTGGCACCCGGGCAGGCCGCGGTCGTCTACGACGGTCCGCGCGTGCTCGGGGGGGGATGGATCCGGGCGGCCGAGCCTGCCGCGAGTGGATCCTGAACCAGACCGGACTGCTTAGAGTCCCAGGGTCTCGGAGAGCATGCCCTCGAGTTCGTCGACCTCGTGAAATTCGACGGCGAGGTCGCGGAACTCAGACTCGGCCAGGCCCATCGCGGTCGCCAGCTGTCGCAGGTAGCGATCTTCGGCGAGATCGATCTCGTCGTCGGACTCGCTCACCGCGGCGACCATCTCGAGGACCTTGAGCCGGTCGTCGCCGAGCCCGCTGAGTCGCTCACCGGCTGCGGCGATGTCGAAGGCCGCGGGCGAGAAATCCTTGAACCGGGCCTCGATGGCCTCGGGGAGGGCGCTGGTCCCCGCGAGTTTGGCGAGCAGGGCCCGGATCTTGGTGGTCTCCCGGCCTTCGAGGCGCTTGTCTGCGTACGCAGCTCCCAGCAGCATGTCCGTGATGGTGTCGATATGTGCTTTCATAGGCCGGCGTCCGACGCCGGTTATAGCCAATTCGGCGACCGCTTGTCGTGGCCTCGGGCTGCCGGAAATGCCGTGTTAGGGTGGCCTCGATCATGGCCGAAACCTCGGAGTTGCCGGCGGTGTTGCGGGGGCTGCCGGCGCTGGACACCGACGCTGGGGAGCCCGGGCGCCTGGCGGAGCTGGCCGTAGCTCTGGACTACAGCTTTGCCCAGCCGCAGCTCCTGCGTGCGGCGCTGACTGTCGGGTCGTGGGCCAACGAGCACCGCGAAGCTGGCTGGCCGAGCAACGCTTGCCTCGAGTTTTTTGGGGACGCGGTGCTCGACCTCGCGGCCGCAGATGCGCTGTGGCGGCGATTCCCCGATCTCGACGAGGGGCAGCTGACTCGGCTGCGCGCGTCCTTGGTCTCGGAGCGCTCGCTGGCGCGGGCGGCCCGCTCGATCGGCCTCGGGGGCTGGCTGTATCTGGGCCGTGGGGACGAGCGACGCAAGGCTCGGGAGCGGGACGGGACCCTGGCCGACGCGCTCGAGGCCGCGCTCGGCTCGATCTTCCTGGACGCGAGGGAGGCCGGCGTGGAGCCGACTCTGGCGGTCGCGGGAGCCTTCGACGCTCTGTTTGGTGTTCGGGTCCGCAGCTTGCAGCCCCAAGATGGGCTCGATCCCAAGTCGCGCCTCCAACAGCAGACCCAGGCCGATCGCAAGCTGACGCCGATCTACGTCGCCGTCGGCGAGCCGCCTCCGCCCGACGAGCCGCACTGGCGGGCGCGCGTGGAGCTGCGGCCTGCCGACGGTCCGGTCGAGGTCCTCGGTGAGGGCGAGGGGCGAAGCCTGCGGACGGCCGAGCGCAACGCGGCAGCGAGCGCGCTGGCGACCCTGAACGACTGAATGACTGATCGGCTGAACGAACTCCGAGGGCTCTGCCCCTGGCCGCGGCCGGCGAGGAGATTGTTCAGCCTCCGAAGGTGGTGCTCAGCCAGACGCCGACCTGCTGGATCGTCAGGATGCCGCTGGCCCGGGTCAGATCGATCTGGTCGTCACCGTCGAGTTCGAGGCCCGAGAGCTCGACCGCGAGCCGGGGGAGCAGGACGTCGGCGAGGGCCTCTGCCCGCTCGGCCGCACCGATGGCCTGCACACGGGCGATGAACTCGGCCCGGATCTCGGCTTTGATATGGCCGTCGGCGGCGAGCATGGAGTCGCGGGCCCAGCTGAGATCCGCAGCCGCGAGCGGCTTGAGTCCGGCCTCCGAGGTGCCGGGTTGGGAGACGTGGATGACCGCCGTGCGGATCAGATCGCCCAGCCGCAGGCGCTCGGGCTCGTCGGCCCGGTTGAGCCAGACCGGATCGACGCCGTAGCCCTCGGGGGAGAAGCACAGCTTGGCGAGCGCCCCGGCCTCGCCGATCGCGGCTGTCGCCCGGGCCACGTCGGCGAGCCCGCGCAGGGGTCGGCGCTTGGCCTTGCCGTCGACCGGGAGCTCGGGAAACCACCCGCTGAGCGCGACCAGGGCCGGACCCCAAGGACGATCCAGGAGTGAGCCGAGGCTGGCCATGGAGACCTGTCCGTCCCGGTGCAGGGTCAGGGCGGCCTTGCGCAGCTTGGCCAGCGGCCCATAGCCGAAGCGGAACATCTGTCGCAGGCCCACGCTGGTGATCCGGTCGGCGATGAAGGCCTCGGGGTCGTCTTGGGGCTGCCCGGCCAAGAGCAGCTCACAGGCGAGGTTGAGGGTCGCCTGGGCCTGGGTCAGGGCGCGCTCTTGAAGGCTCAGATCGCCGGGCTCGAAGCGCTGGGCGGCCATGAGCTCGTTGACCAAAAGCAGAAATTCGCGCAGCCGCAGGTCGTACTCCTCGTTGTCGAGGCGCTGCATGACCCGGCGCAAGATGTCGCGAGACCCCCCGAGCACGGCCGGCGAGAGTGTCGGCGCGGGGCGATCGAGGCTGGTGCGGACGTGGCCGCGGCGGGGGGGAGGGGCATCGCCATCGCCGTTGCTGCCGGGCTCGGGCTCGGGCTCGGGCTCGTCGAGTTCACCCGAGACCTGCTCTCGGGCCAGAGGCGAGAATAGGCGCATGGCCTCCTCCCACTCGGGGAAGCCGAGATCGGCGAGTCGCCCCTTGCGCCACCGGAGCAGACCTTCCTCCATCTCCGAGGGGAGGCTCCACTTGATCGCGCTGATCAGCTTGCGGCCCTCCGTGATGCTGTCGTCGTAGATCGCCATGAGCACGCGCAAGGTCATGCGCCCGAGCTCAGTGTCGGGGACGCCGATCACAAAGAAGCGGTCGGGGGTCTCCCAGGTCTGGAGCGCGGCCATGTCCTCGAGCACACGTTGGCGCAGCTCGTCGTCGTCCGGCTCGTCGAGCTCGGCGATGGCGGTGGCGTGGGTGTTGGCGAGCACCCACATCTCCACGTCCGTGTCGTAGATGAGATCGGCGAGCCGCCCCCGCTCGGCGTCGCTCTCTCGGTAGGCCGTGGCGATGCGGTCGAGCCACTCGCGGGCCCGGGGGATGGCGAGCCGATCCCGCTCCCAGCTGTCGAGGTCGAAGATGCCGACGATCTGTTCGGCGGTCGCGTGGGGGAGGATGAGGTCGAGGCGCTCCTCGTCCCGAAGCGCCCGGGCCACGGCCACAAAGCTCTGCACGGGCAGGGCCTGGATGAGCTCCTCGGCGTCGTCGCGGCTGTCGAGCATCAGGGGGTCGTCGACGACCTGCTGGAGTTCCTCGGGGGTCGGCGCGGAGAGCTGTGCGAGCGGATCGTCGGTCGCGGTGTCTGGGCTCCGCAGTTCTCCGTTGGGCTCGGCCTTCGTCACGGCCGGGAGGGTAGCCGAGTTTGTGGCCGCCGCTCGAATGGTAGAAGACCCCATGTTCGCTCCGCAGGCGCCGCCGCGAGACCCGGCGATCGCGGCCGCTCTGGGACCCCTGCGTCGAGCTCTGGGGCAGCTGCCTGGACGGGGGGGGCGGGGCCTGCTGGTGGCGTGTTCGGGCGGCGCCGACTCGATGGCGGCCCTGGGCCTGCTCTCGATCCTCGCCCGCAGCGAAGCGCTGACTTTGGTGGTCGGGCACGTCGATCACGGGCTGCGCGAGAGTTCGGCCGAGGAGGCCCGGCAGGTCGCCGTGGTCGCCGAGGGGCTCGGGTTGGCCCACGCCCACACCCGACTGGATCTCACACCCGGCCCCGGGTTGCCGGCGCGGGCCCGCGAAGCAAGGAGGGCGGCGCTGAGTGAGCAGGCTCGGGCCCACGGCGCAGGCTGGGTGGTCTTGGCCCACTCGGCGACCGACCAGGCCGAGACCACGCTCATGCACCTCGCGCGGGGCTGTAGTCTGGAGGGTCTCGGGGCCATGCCCGTGGTCGACGGACCCTGGTTTCGACCCCTCCTCACCCTGACCCGGGCCGAGCTGCGATCGATCGCTGGCCGGCTCGAGCTGCCCTTTATCGACGATCCGACCAACGACGATCGCGGCGCGCTGCGAACCTGGCTGCGACACGAGGTGCTGGCCCCGCTGCGTGCGCGCAACCCGGAACTCGACCGAGCGATGGCCGGTCTGGCCGAGGATGCTCGGGACGCCGAGTCGGCCCTCGATCGATGGGCTGCGGCGAGTTTGGCGGCGCTCGAGCTCGAGTCGGCGCCCGACCGAGATGGGGACCCCGGGTCTCGGTCTCGGTCTCGGTCTCGGTCGGAATCGCGTGCTTGGCGCCTGAAGGGCTTCCACGAGCTGCCGCGTGCGGTGAGGACGCGCGTCGTACGGCGTCTGTGTGCGGAGGGAGGGGTCGACCTCTCTGAACTCGGACGGCGCGTGACCCTCGAGATCGACGCAGCGGCGACCCTCGTCGCCCGTGCCGAGGCTGGCCCCGGTGGAACACCCAAGCCACCGCCGAAGTACTGGCACCTGCACCCCAAGCGCGTGGTGAAGGTCTCAAAGGCGGGTATCTGTGTCGAAGCGTCGAACTAGTGCCCGGACGGGGCGAACCACGCTGGACCGGCTCCGGCCACGCCGCTATCCTCCCGGTCCACAAAAACCGCTCGCAGGCGTCCCCGATCGGGGACACCACGCCGAGTGGACCAGGGCTCACGCTGCCGTCGAGACAGATGCAGACGTTCCTGGGCTAGAACAGGCCTGACAGGCCTGTTCATTTGCGGGCGGACCTCGAGAGCAACCGATCGTGAAGCAACAGACCAAGACCCTCCTCGTCTGGCTCGGCCTGATCGTGGCCGTGTTGTTCCTGGCCAACCTGTTCAGCAACAGCCAAAAGGCCGACCCGGTCACCTACTCGGAATTTCGCGAGCAGGTCGTCAACCAGGAGTTCACGGCCGAGAACGCATCGACCTCCGTCGAACTCGAGGTTCACGAGAGCCACGTCAACGTCACCTACGAGCGCGACGGTGGCGAGTTCGAGGTCGTCGCGCCGGCGACCGACGAGCTCTACAAGCTGCTCGAGTCCAACGGTGTCCAGTACAAGGTCGAGCCCGAGGACGAGGGGCTGCTGTTTCAGTTCGCCCTCATGTGGCTCCCGGTCCTGCTGATCGTCGCCGTCATGATCATGTTCATGCGCCAGATGCAGGCCGGAGGGGGCAAGGCCATGAATTTCGGCAAGTCCAAGGCCCGCCTACTCACCGACCATCAGCAGAAGATCACCTTCAAGGACGTGGCGGGGATCGAGGAGGCCAGGGAGGAGGTCGAGGAGATCATCGATTTCCTGCGTGACACCCGAAAATACATGCGTGTGGGCGGCCGTATCCCCAAGGGGGTCCTGCTCATGGGTCCGCCCGGAACCGGCAAGACTCTCCTCGCTCGGGCGATCGCCGGCGAGGCTGGGGTCGCCTTCTTCTCGATCTCGGGCTCGGACTTCGTGGAGATGTTTGTGGGAGTGGGCGCGAGCCGGGTCCGCGATCTGTTCGAGCAGGGCAAGAAAAACGCGCCCTGCATCATCTTCATCGACGAGATCGACGCGGTCGGTCGGCACCGTGGCGCGGGCCTCGGCGGTGGGCACGACGAGCGCGAGCAGACCCTCAACCAGCTTCTCGTGGAGATGGACGGCTTCGAGGGCAACGACGGTGTCATCTTGGTGGCGGCCACCAACCGCCCCGACGTCCTCGATCCTGCCCTGCTCCGCCCTGGTCGTTTCGACCGTCGGATCATGGTCGGACTCCCGGACGTGCGTGGGCGCGAGGCCATCTTGGGGGTGCACACCCGCAAGGTCCCGCTCGCCGACGACGTCGAGCTGGAGATCATCGCCCGCGGTACCCCCGGCTTCTCGGGTGCCGACCTGGAGAACCTCACCAACGAGGCGGCCCTCTACGCCGCGCGTATGGATCGCGACCGGGTCACCCACAGCGATTTCGACCATGCCCGGGACAAGGTCATGATGGGTGCCGAGCGGCGCAGCGCTCACATCTCGAAGGCCGAGAAGCGGACCACGGCCTGGCACGAGGCCGGCCACACCCTGGTCGCCACGCTGTTGCCCAAGGGGTCCGTCGACCCCATCCACAAGGTCACGATCATCCCCCGGGGTCGGGCCCTGGGCGTGACCCACTTCCTGCCTGAGGGCGACAAGCTGTCCCTCGATCAGACCAACGCCGAGGGCATGATCGCCGTCAGCCTGGGTGGGCGCATCGCCGAGGAGATCGAGTTCGATGGGCTCAGGAGCACGGGTGCCGCGAACGACCTTCAAAAGAGCAGCGAGATCGCCCGCAAGATGGTGTGCGAGTGGGGCATGAGCGACCGGCTCGGTCCGATCACCTTCGGCAAGGCCGACGCGGAGCCGTTCTTGGGCCGGGATATCACCCGCCAGTCCACCTACGCCGAGTCCACGGCCCAGGCCATCGACGAAGAGGTCCACCGGATCGTCGACACGCAGTACAAGCGCGCGCGTGCCCTGCTCCAGGACAACTACGTACTCCTCGAGCGTATCGCCGTCGCACTCCTCGAGCGCGAGGTGCTGACCGCCGTCGAGGTCCATGACCTGATCGCGGGGCGGACACTCGCGCCCGTCAAAAAAGCGCATGTGCCCGCGCCGGTGATCACGGAGGACACTCCTGAGACTCGCCTACGCTCGTCCTCCTCCGCGTCGTCCGCGTCCTCGCGCGCGGGGGGCTTTCCGGTGCCCGATCCCGGCTGACCCCTTCGGGCTGGCCCCAGCCGGCTTCGATTGGTCCTCGATTGGGGCCCACCAGACTCGGGTCTGAACCCGGAGTCAGTGGGCCAGGACCTGCTCCAGTGTGGCCATGAGTTCGGGGTCGTTGACCAAGATCTCACCTTCGCGCCGCCAGCGGATCGTACCTTCCCGGTCGATCAGCAGGCTGGTCGGGTAGCCGCGCAGCTTGAACGCGACCTGGGCCTTGCTCTCGAAGTCCAGCCAGATCGGGAACGGAAGCTGATGGTGAGCGATCATCCTGCGGACCTCCGGGAGCTTCTTGCGGACGTCCATGTTGAGGCCGATGACGGTGAAACCGCGGGCGCCCAGGTCGTCGTGCAGCTGCGCCAACACGGGGAGCTCGCGCACACAGGGCTTACACCAAGTCGCCCAGGTGTTGAGCAGGACGACGGTACCGCGGAGCCCAGCGAGGCTCACCTGGTCTCCCGAGAGCGCCTGGGTCTCGAACTTCGGGGCGTCGCCCAGGGACGCGAGCCCGTCTTCTCCAGGCGAAGACTTTGTGCACGCCGCCGTCAGCGTCGATGCGGCGAGGCCAAACAAGAACCGACGTCGGTCGCCATTGGGGAGCTCGTTCACAGTGGGATCGTCTACCGCGCTGCCGCGTGATCGTCCACCAAAGTGAGGGCTCGACCCTCTCGCCGTCTACCTGGGTTGTGTGTCGATAGGTGGGGGGCTGTCGAGATCAGGCGGCGAGGGCGGTGACGCCCAGCCCGTATTGGGTGGCGTAGCTCGTGAGTTGCTCACGCAGCAGTTTCCGGGCCCGATGCAGGCGGCTCATCACTGTGCCCACGGGGCAGCCCAGCTCGGTCGCAGCTTCTTTGTAGGCGTAGCCGCGCACATCGACGAGCTCGACGACCTGGCGGTAGTGGACCGGGAGCTCGGAGAGGGCATCCAGAACCTCGTCGGAGAAGTGGCGGCTGTGCCAGCTACCCTCGGGGGCGTGGGCCTCCGCCAGGCGCGAGGGGTCGTAGAGGTGGTCCAGGAGATCGGGGCGGGCGGCGACGGTGTCGACGACCTTTTGGTGGCGGTGACGCGAGATGAAGGTGTTGACGAGGATCCGCGAGAGCCAGGCTCCGAGGCTCCCGCCTTGCTCGAAGCGGTCCCAGTTGGCCCACGCCTTGGTCAGGGCCTCTTGGACCAGATCTTGGGACTCGCTGTTTTGGTGGGTCAGACGCATACCGATGCGGAACAGGCGCGGCAGGTGGGGCGTGGTCAGTTCGACGAAGGCGCAAGCGGTGGTCATGCAGGGGAAGAAAGCAAGACAGAGACCGTGTGAAATTATATAGTAAAATCAATATCTTAATTGGATCCCGAGGTGCTGGCCCAAAGCTGTGACATGAAAAATATCATCTCTGTCATCAATCAAATCACCCTCAGTTTTGGCTCTACGACCACAGGTTGCTCCCCCAGGCCCGGTTCGGCCAGACTCTTACCCAGTGACCCGCGCTCGACTTCCCGCGCTGTTCTTGGCCGCGCTGCCCGTTCTATCGGCGTCGAGCGCAGCCCAGGCTGAAGAGCCCGGGGGTCGGTTCCCGATTTGGCCTACCGAGATCGATCGCGTCGCGGCCCCGCTGCGTGATCCGGCGTCCATGTCCGAGAGCGCCCGCATGGCCGCGCTCGAGGAGTTGGCGGTCTACGCCACGGAGGTCATTCTGCCCGATCTCGAGTTGGCGCTCACCGACCCCTCGCCAGAGGTCCGCAACGCGGCGCTTCGGATCTGTGAGTCTCGCCGCTTGTTGGCCTGTGTGGACGAGGCCGAGCAGATGTGGGCAGACGGCGAGAGCAGCGTGCGCATGATGGCGCTGGCGATGCTGAGTCGAGATCCGAGCCCGGCTCACCTCGAGATTATCTATGAGGCCATGCGCGACCCCAACGACCTGGTTCGGGAGCACGCGCTGACCGTGTTGGTGGATGCGCCGCTGACCGTCGAGGGCAGCGCCGAGGCCCGCAAGGAGATCGTCGCGCAGCTCGGTGATGTCTCGGCGCGGGTACGCAAGACGGCGGCTCGCAGCCTCGGGCGCCTGGGCCCGGGGGAGGGGGCGCTCGCGCTGGTCCGGCTGTTGGAGGACATCGATCTCAATGTTGCGGAGGCGGCGGCCCACGGTCTGGGTCAGCTCGCAGATCCACGCACGGCGCCAGCGTTGAGGCGCGCGCTGGAGAGCCCCAACAACCCGAACTTTGCGGCTGCGGCCGTGTTGTCCCTGGCGCGACTGCCCGGTGAGGACATCGACCTGACCCTGCTCGAGATCCTGGATACGCCGCCCCGCAATACGCGGCGCCCCGACGTCGCCCGGGCGATCGGCCAGCGACCGATGCCGAGCGACGCGCTGATCGCCGGCTTGGTCGAGCGAATGCGGGATCCCGATCTGCGGACCGCGACCAGCAATGCGCTGCTGTGGATGGGAGACTTGGCCGTACCTCGCCTCGAGGCCGCGCTCTTGCAGGGCTTGGAGCCGGACATCGCTATCGAGGTCGGCCGCCTGCTCGACGCCCGCAAGCTCGTGCCCACACCTCGAGACGGGGAGGCGGTCGAGGTTGGGCGTCTCCTGCGGCGTCCGGCGCCGAGGATCGACGACCGGGAGGCTTGGTTCGAGCGCCTCGATGAAAACGATGCCCTCGACGAGGCGGCGGTGCTGGCCGCCGCCTCGCCATCGTGGCTGTCCGGCGCCCTCGCTTGGCACCTCGATCGGGCGGCCTCGGTGGACCAAGCGCGAAACTGGCTGGTGGCTCTGGTGCTCGCGGCCGAGCCCTTGCTCGAGAGTCCGGACCACGCGCTGATCTGGGGGAAGGTCGCCCAGTGGGCGGGGGATTCGGGCGGGGCCACCTCCGACCGCTGTCTGGCCACCCTGGCGCTGGGACGGGCAGCAGAGACCCGCCATCGCGGGCAGGTCCACACCGAGCTCGAGCTTTTGGCCGGCGCCCACCTGGCCGAGGTCCGTGGGTGCGCCGCGATGAGCTTGGCCCGCATGGGGGGGGATCCGCTGCTCGCCGCGCTGCTCGCGGATCCCTCACCGCGGGTGCGGGCCATGGCCGCGCTCGCACACGGACTGATCCGCAGGCCCAGCGACGAAGTCCAGACCCAGCTCGCGCTCCAGGCCGACAGCGACTCGGAGAGCCGAGCGCGGACGTCCGCGGCGTTCGCCATCGGACAGCGCGGCCTGGCCGGGGTCGGATTCGTCCTGCTCAGGCCTCCGGTCTCCAACCTCGTGTTGGGTGGGGTGAGTCAATGGCAGCGCTTCGAGATCGAGGGCCAGCCCGTGGACGTCCCTATGTTTAGGGGCGGGTTTGGGGGCGGGTTTGGGGTCGGGAGCGGGGATCAGCGCTGGGCGATCGCCCCGCTACAGGGGGCCGTCGCGGTCGAGGTCGACGTGGGAGAGATGGTCGTCCCGAGCATCTCTCCCTACTACTACGAGGGCTACGGCCACTAGAGCAGCGATTGAATCTGCCGGCAGCCCGTGGTGAAACCCACCGCGTCGCCCCGCGCAGGATTTTTTGTCGAGGGCGAGGCGCTGAAACGCCGCTGTACCGGCGTACTGCAAGTTTCGGCAACGCGGCCCTCGGCGAAGGGGCCAAGCGAAGTGCCGTGGGGGGGGCGCCGCGGGCTGTTAGTTGAGGGTCAAGAGCGCGATGGCGGTCAAAATACCGGCTGCGAGCAGGCCGATGAGGAGCCACAGCACGCTGCGCTTCGCGGGCTCGGGGGTGGCCACCGGAGCCTGGGGCATGGGCCGGACCACCGAAAGGTCGATGTCGCGGGCGCGGGCCTCGAAGATCGGGCGCAAGCCTGGGATGTCGACCGCGAGCGCCTGCTCGCCGGTGTGGGCGTTGACGACCGTGTCCACGCTGCGCAGCTTGCCCATGGGGATCAGCTGCTCGAGCTGGGCGAGGTCGTAGGGGCCGTGTTGCTTCCCGCGACGGACGATCGTGAAGTTGCCCGGACCGGTTCCGAACGCCGCCATGACGCTGCCGTCGGGGGCGGGCATCATGATCGAGACGGAGCCGCTGCTGAAGGGGTTGGGGCCGGGGGAGGCCGAGCTGAAACGGACCGGGGCGGGGGCGACCTGGCCCTGGCCTGGGGCTGAAGTCGAGGCTGGGGCTGAAGTCGAGGCTGGGGCTGAAGTCGAGGCTGGGGCTGAAGTCGAGGCTGGGGCTGCTGAGTTGGGATCGGGTGTGTGGGGAGGTGGTGGGCTCACGGGGAAGCCGCGGCCGAGGCTGTTGCCGGGCTCGGGGCTCGGGCCGCGGGACCAGGGACTCGGAGGGGTCTGCGGAGGGCCGGGGACCCACGGTCCTGAAGTTGTCGGGCTCGGAGGGGGGCGAGCCCCGACGTTCCAGGCCCCCGAGCCGGGCGTGGGGGAGCCGACATTCCAGGCCCCCGAACCCTGGGTCGTCTGGGTCTCTTCGTCCGAAGTCCAGGGCGGCGGGGGAGGGGCGGGCGGTCGCCAGGGGCGAGCCCGGACCGAGGGGTAGCGCGGGTCCGCGTGCTCGCCGTGTTGGGCGGGCTCGAGCACGGCGCTGGGCTCGGTCGGATCTCGGCCCAGCCCGACGGCGGCCTGGAGCCGGCGGGAGAACATGAGGATGTCCTGGGGCCGCTCGTCGGGATCCGGGCGAATGGCGACCTCGAGGATCTGCTGGAGGCGCGGCGGGAGGCCGAAGCGATCGAGAGGGGCGCCCGGCTTGAGAGGGTGACCCGTGAGGATCTCGAGGACCATGGTGGCGACCCCCAAGACGTCCGTCTCGACCCGCGGGCTGTGGGGGGGCGTGAACAGCTCGGCGCCGGCCATGGGCAAGAACCCGTCTTGCACGAAGCGCTCGAAGTCCGGCGCAAAGGGCAGCAGGGCTCCCTCGCCCGCGGCCGTGAGCAGGGCCTGCGGCATGCCGCCGGTCGGATACATGAACACGTTGTCGACCGTGACGAAGCCGTGGGCGAAGTGCTCGTGTACGGCGCCGAGGGCCTCGCAAACCTGGACCGCGATGGCGACGGCGTTGAGGGGGTCGAGGGCGTGACCGGCCTGCCAGACCTCGCGCAGCCATTGACGCAGGGTCGGGCAGCCGGGGTCGGGGCGGACGATGAAGAAGGTGTCGAGGCCGTCGTCGCCCAGGGGCAGACGGACCGAACCGTAGGTCGGCAGCAGACCCGGATGGACGACGTCCGACATCTGCACCATGCGATGGCTGAGCACATCGCGAAGTTCGCGTTGCATCGTGACCTCGGGAGCGAGGACCGTCAGCAGCAGCAGGCTCTTGCCTTGGCGTGCACGAAAGCGCTGGCCGTGGGCCTGCTCGCCCAGATCATCGATGACGACGATCGGCGTACCCGGCTGCTCGCCAGGGATGCGCAGATCCTCAGGATCGACAATTGCGCCTGGAGTCAGCACGCTCCGCGAGCATATGTCAGCGACGATGCGCTTGCGAATTTACTCGCGCTGTCGATCGTTGCGCTGTTCGCGAATCCCCCTCAGTAGAGACCGGCCAGCCTCGGCGGTCAGGGGGTTGGTCTCGGAGGAGGCGATAACGCCCTCGAGCCACGGCTCGACCGCGGCGCGGATCTCAGGCGATGTCGCGCGCATGGTCCCCAGCGCCTGGATCGTCTTCATGCCAAAGCGGTCCTGAGGCATGAGCAGGTCCTCCCGATCGTGTTCCCCGTCGGGAGCAATGAACACGGAGATGCGCTCGCACAGGACGCCGCGCTGTTCCGCGCTCAAGCTGTCATAGGTGTGGATGAGCGCGAGGTTCGAGCGCTCGTCGGTGAGGATCCCGAGCGAGTGGACGATCGCGCACTTTGTGGCGAGGGGCGCCGCGGGCAGGCGCTGCTCGAGGAGGTCGGCCGCGGCGCGGCCCTGACCGCTGTCGCGCTGTTGCGACAGGGCCCAGGCTGCCAGGCGCTGAATCTCTGGGTCGGGGTGGTAGAGCGCTCGGTCCAAGACATCGAGGGAGTCCGAGTGTTGGAGGTAGCCCAGCCCCCAGATCAAGCGGAGGTCGATAGCCTCGCCCGAGGACAGCTCAGCGTCGAGCGCAGCCACGACCTCGTCGGCGATGGCCTGGTGTTGGAGCCGCGCGAGGGTCAAGAGCGCCTCCCGGCGGACCGTCGGTGGACCGTTTCGTGTGCGCTCGACCAGCGCAGGGATCCGGTTGATGTTCATGGTCGGGTTGTCCCTTTGACGCCCGATCGCCCAGGCGGCCAAACCCGCGACCTCCGGGTCTTCATCGAGGAGTCGAGCCTCGAGAATCTTCAGCACTTCCGGCTGGTTGTGCATGGACAGCGCATGTACAGCTAGAATTTTTTCAGGGCTGCTCGAGGCGTCGCTGCGCAGGGTGTGGGCGTGCTCGCCGATGTTGCTCCACCACCGGTTGAAGCCTCCGTTGACCAGGTTGAAGACGCCGTAGGTGGCGAGGCAGGCGAGCAGCAGGATCACCGGGAAGGTGCTGGTCGAGATCTGCAGCGAGGCGGCGACATCGTCGAGGTCGGCGTTCTTGCCTACGAAGCGCCCGGTCTTGCCCTGGAGCATGCGCCTAAAGGCACCCTTGAACGCGAACTCGTCGATCCAAAACGCGTCGGCGAGGCCCGCGACGACGATGGCCCCATAGTAGAAGGCGAACAGGGTCGAGGGGTTCCCGACGCCCGCGCGCAGGTAGCTCGACACGTAGACCGCGGCGAACAGGGCCGCGATGTTGGCGATCACGAGCATGAGCCACAGTTTGAGCGCGGTGCGCTTGGGTCGGGCGGGGCCGTAGCCTTCGGGAGCCTTCGCAGCCATGGCAGAAGTCATACCGCGAGCGGACCGCTGCCGGTGGCGGGGGTTCCGATTTCGTCGCTTTCTTGGTCCGTGTTCGTGCTCGTCCTAGCGTCGCCGGTGGTGACCGCATACGCCGCCTACCGCACCGTGCCCGGCGAACCCGGCTCGGGGCATCGACGCCAACACAGCCGTGGGCAGAGCCCTCGCTCCGACGGCGTGCGCCGATCCTCGAAACGAGCGGGCCCAGCCGCAGGTGTCGACACACCCGGCTCTGCCCCGCTTCGCCCCGCTTCGTCCAGGAACACATCCAGGAACACGCCCCGCAGCACCCCTGCCGAGGGCCGCGAGTCGCAGGGGAAGGCTACAGAGGCGCCCCCCGAGTCGGCAGCCTCGGCCTCGGCTGAGCTACGGCCGCCGCGCCCCAAATTGTGGGCGGCGTTGGCCAGCGCCGAGTCTCTCGCCATGTTCGCAGCCGGGGCAGCCGCGGCCGCCCTGTTGGCTGGGGCCTGGGAACAGGGTCTGACCAAGGATGAATCTGTGGTTCCAGGGGTGACGCTCGCCGGGGCGCCGATCGGCGGGTTCGAGCGCGAGGCGGTAGCGAAGGCCGCGGCGCTCGCAGGGGACCGGAGGTTGGACCGGACGTTGACCCTGCGCGCTGGAGAGGTCACGACGACGACGACGGCTCGAGCCCTGGGTGCCCGGCCGGACCCCGACGCGGCGATCGAGCAGGCGCTCGCCCTCGGTCGCAGCGGAGACCTCCTCAACGACCTCGACGCTCGGGGTCAGGCCAGGCGTGGGCAGGTCGACCTTCGGGTCGATCTGCGCTTCGATGAGGCCAGCGCTCTCGAGCAGCTCTTGGCACTCGCGCCGGAGGTCGACACCATGTCGCTCCCGACTCGCCTGGACCTCGACGCGCGCGAGGTGCTCCCGGCCCGGCGGGGGACGGCGCTGCTGCCCTACGACTCTCTATCGAGTGTCGCGCTCGGGTTGGCGGCGGGGAGCGCTGAGATCGAGTTGGCCGTGGCCCTCAAGCCGCCGGTCGAGGATCCACTCGGGCTGATCGCCGATCAGCTCGATGTCGGCGTCGTGCTCGGGACCTTCTCCACGCCCTACTCCATGGATCCGAGCTCGGCCGATCGGACCTTCAACCTCAAGGTCGGGGCTGCTGCCCTCGATGGCCATGTGCTCATGCCCGGGGCGACCTTCTCCTTCAACGAGATCGTGGGCGAGCGGAGCGCGGAGAACGGCTACCGCTACGCGCCCGGGATCTCGGGCGGCCAGATCATCGATGTGCTCGGCGGCGGCATCTGCCAGATAGCGAGCACCATGTTCGGGGCCAGCTTCTTCGCCGGTCTGGAGGTCGTGCACGCGCGCCCGCACAGCCGGCCCAGCCACTACGTCGACATGGGCTTGGACGCGACCGTCGCCTGGGGAGCCATCGACCTCGTGTTGCGCAACGACCTCGACTTTCCGGTGGTCATCCATATGACGGTGAGTCAGGGGCAAGTGCAGGGGGAGATCTTGGGGCCGCGCCGTCCCTACCAAGTCGCCTTCGAGCGCAGCTTGGCAGACTCGCTGCCCTACGAGACCGTCACACGAGCGGATCCGAAGCTGCGCACAGGGAGCTCGGTCGTCGCCCAACGGGGCATGCGTGGCTTCAAGCTCGAGCGGGTCCGCAAGCGCTACCAAGGCGGCGAGGTCGTGGACGAGCAGAGCTGGGACCTGACCTATCCCGCGACCCGAGAGATCATTCGGGTCGGCACGAACCCGACCGGTGTCGTGCCCGAGAAGAAGGCTCGGCCCGCGCTGCGCGATCCTCAGGCCTCCATGCGGATCATGCAGTAGGTCGCCCGGGCAGTAGGTCGCCCGGGAGTCCGGACGGGGGAGGGGGCGCGCGGACTTTTGTCCGCGCGCCTCCGCTGTGTCGGGGCTCCGACGGAGGTCGAGGGTCGCGGGCGTTTCGCCGATTTTTTCGGACCGGGGCGCGAATGTTCTAGGCCCGATGACGAGATCTCAAGCGATCTCTACGACAGGAGCAACGAGCGATGCGTGAAATGCACAAATGGAAGGACAAGATCGAGTTCTCTCTCGATAACCGCCAGATCTTCTTCCTGTTCTTTGGTCTCTCTGTGGTCGGCTGCTTCGTCTTCGCGCTCGGCGTGATGACCGGGCGTCGGCTCCAGTGGGAGCCGGGCGAGCAGGTTGCCGCAGTTGGGGCCGAGGACTCGTTGGCGATGCTCGACGGGCCCGACCAGGACGAGCGATTCGCCTTCAAGCGTGGCCTGGCCGAGTCGGACGCCGAGGGGGTCCCCCAGACCCGCGACCCCGAGATTCCGCCCCGTGACGAGGCCGAGGTCAAAGCCGAGCGCGAGGCTCAGGCCGAGATCGACGACAAGGTCGCACAGGTCGCGGCGGTCGACGCCAAGATCGCCGAGCAGCAAAAGGTTCTGGCGCAGGCCAAGCCCGAGGCGGTCCAAGAGATCAAGGCGAAGCCGGGCAAGAAGCAGTTCACCCTGCAGATGAAGGCCTTCTCCCGCCGGGAAGACGCCGCGAAGCTGGCCGAGAGGCTCGAGCACAACGGCCACGAGGTTCGGATCGAGAGCCACGAGGTCCGCGGCCGGACCTGGCATCGGGTCCGCCTGGGTGTGTTCGACGACTGGAACGTCGCGCTCGAGGCCAAGACGACCTTCGAGGAGGCCGAGCACGTGATCGCCTACGTGGTCAGCATCTGAGCGGATCGAAGATGATCGAGCATGATTGAAGATCTTCAATCATGTCGCCGACGTCGTCGGCATCTGATCCGTGTGTGATCAGGCGTGAGAACGGGCCCTGCGGGGCCTGTTTTTCGTGGTTCAGAGACGCGCAGCGATCGCGTAAAACAAGCTCGTGCCCGCACCGCACAACTCGGCCGACAGCCCGGTGATGCGCCAGTTCTTGGGCATCAAGTCCCGCTACCCCGACGCGATCGTGATGTTCCGAATGGGGGACTTCTACGAGATGTTCTTCGAGGACGCGGTGATCGTGGGCCCGGTCCTGGACATCGCCGTCACCAGCCGGGACAAGAACGCCCTCGATCCGGTGCCGATGGCGGGCGTGCCCTACCACGCCATCGGCGGCTACCTGCGGACCCTGGTCGAGCGCGGCTTCAAGGTCGCGATCGCCGAGCAGATGGAGTCGCCCGAGCAGGCGCGCAAGCGCAAGGGGCCCAACATCGTCCATCGTGAGGTCGTCCGCGTGGTGACTCCGGGGGCGTTGCTCGACGACGAACACCTCCGAGGGGGCGAGCCCAACTACTTGGTCGCGCTGGTCCCGGGCCCGCAGGGCGCGGTGATGCTCGACGATTCGTCCAGTCGCGCGTCGACCTCGAAGTCGATAGCGACCACCAAAGCTGCGAACGCGAAGGGGAAGACCAAGGCCGAGCCCCTGGCGGCCGCGGTCGCGGCCATCGACATCTCCTCGAGCGAGTTCGTGGTCATGCGCTGTCGCCGTCCGGAGGACCTCAAGGTCGAGCTCGCCCGCCTGAGCCCGCGGGAGCTGCTGGCCCCCGCGTCCATGCACACGTGGCTGAAGGCGGAGCTCGGGCCCGAATGCCCGACCCTCACCGTGGGCTCCTCGCTCGACGGCGCCGTCGAGCCGAGCACCCTCAGCGGCCGGGTTCGGCATCTCTACGAGGAGGGGGGGGAGCGTCGGGCTCAGGTCCGGCCGCTCGGCGACGAGGCCTGCGAGGCAGCGGCGACGGCCCTCGCCTACGCCGAGGCGACCCAGCCGGGCCAGACCCTGCTCTTGCATCGGCTCAGGCGTCACGAGCCGAGTCGGCACCTGGTCCTCGACGAGACCTCGCTGCGCAACCTCGAAGTGTTCCGAACCCTGCGCGATGGTCAGCGCCGAGGGTCTCTACTGTGGGCCATCGACCGCACCAGGACCTCGATGGGAGCGCGTATGCTTCGGGCCTGGCTGGGCGCGCCCCTGCTCGACATCGCCGAGATTCGGCGTCGCCAGGAGGGGGTCGGGGTCATGCTCAGCGAGGCCCGGCTTCGAGGTGAGCTGCAGTCGCGGCTCAAGGACGTGCGCGACGTTCATCGCCTGGCCGCTCGGGCGCGCTTGGGGACGGTCAGCCCGCGGGAGCTGGGGGCCCTGCGCGCGAGTTTGCAGGCCGTGCCCGGCCTCGCGCAGCTCCTGGGCGGGCTGGCCTCGAGGCGCACAGATGGGCGTGTGCCCGCGGTGCTCGAACTCGGAGAGGACCTGCTGAGCGACGTGTGTGAGGCCCTCGAGATCACCCTCGTCGACGATCCGCCGGCGATCACTCGCGAGGGGGGAATGATCCGCTCGAGCTTCGACGCACAGCTGGCCGAGCAGCGCGAGCTCGCCGACGGTGGACGCAGCAAGCTGGCGGCCATCGAGACCCGGGAGCGCGAGGCGACGGGCATCGGCAGCCTGAAGGTCAAACACAACAACGTGTTCGGCTACTTCCTTGAGGTCTCCAAAACCCACATCAAGAAGGTCCCCAAGAACTGGGTGCGCAAGCAGACCTTGGTCAACGCCGAGCGCTACGTGACCGACGAACTCGCCAAGCTCGAGGCCAAGGTCCTCGACGCCCAGACCCAGGCCCTGAGCAGGGAGAGCGGCCTGTTCGAGGCCCTGCGTGAGACCGTGAGCGCCGCGGGGGAGCGGCTGATCGGCCTGGGTGACGCCCTCGCTACTCTCGACGTGATCGCGGGTTTGAGCGAGGTCGCCGAGGCCCACGATTATGTGCGCCCGGAGCTCGACGAGCTTCCGGTGCTCGAGATTCGAGATGGCCGGCACGTGGTCGTCGAGCGCATGCTCGGTGCGGGCCGCTTCGTGCCCAACGATACCCAGCTCGCGGCGGGTACCCACGGGAGTGTGGAGGCGGCGCGGCTGTGGGTGATCACCGGGCCGAACATGGGCGGCAAGAGCACGATCATGCGGCAGGTGGCCTTGATTACGATCTTGGCGCACATGGGGAGCTTCGTCCCCGCGAGCGCGGCGCGCATCGGGCTCGTCGATCGGGTGTTCACTCGGGTCGGGGCCGCGGACGACCTCGGTCGTGGGGACAGCACGTTCATGGTCGAGATGCGGGAGACCGCGCAGATCGTCGCGCAGGCGAGCCCGCGCTCGCTGGTCTTGCTCGACGAGATCGGGCGGGGCACGGCGACCTTCGACGGTCTGGCGCTGGCCTGGGCGATCACCGAGCACCTCCACGATCAAGTCGGCTGTCGGACCTTGTTTGCGACCCACTATCACGAGCTGTGTGGGCTCGAGGCCCGCCTCGCCGGGGTCCGCAACATGCATGTCTCGGTCCACGAGCACCGCGGGCGGATCGTGTTCTTGCACCGGGTCGAGAGCGGCCCTGCGGGGCGCAGCTACGGCATTCAGGTCGGCCGTCTGGCGGGGCTCCCGTCGCGTTTGCTGCGTCGTGCACAGCGCATCCTCGAGCGCCTCGAGGCTCAGGAGCGAGCGTCTCCCGGGCCCCAGCTCGACCTCTTCGCGCCCCGCTCAGGGGTCGTAGACGCGGTCCCCGATGTCGATCAGGGGCCGGGGGGGGGGCTGACGGCGACGATCGCGGAGGTCATCGCGCAGCTAGAGGACTGCGACCCGGACGCCCTGAGCCCACGAGACGCACACGCGATGCTGTGTCGTTTGGTCGATGCGGTTCACGAGCCCCGAGCCGGCGTGAGCGACGACCAATAAACGCCACCGACAAAACTGTCCGGATGTACCCAGCTCACACTTTAGGTGCCCTGAAATATCGTGTGTCAGCTTCGCACGCTATGTTAGATTGCCGCCGCGACTCGGAGACGACAATGCGAAAGTTCCCCCTAATTTCAGCTTCAATTTTTGCTCTCGCCTTGGTTGCGGGTTGCGACGGTGGTGACGGTGGTGACACGACCACGACCACGGACACGGCTTCTGACGCGGACGCGGACACCGACACGGATGCCGACGCCGATACGGACGCGGACGCCGACACGAGTGACACCATGGACACGACGACCGATGGTTGTCAGTTCGAGCAGCCCGCCGAGTGTGCCCAGTTTCTCGGGTGCATCGACGCGATTGTCCCTGGCCAAGGCGAAGCATTGGACAGCCAGTTCGGCGTCGGCGGTAGCTGCTGGTGTGGCACCGAGCCCGAGGCCCAAGAGTGCTTCAAGATCTGCGTCCAAGAGGTCGCTAAGGCAGTCGTCAATCAGCCGACGGTCCAGGCCTGTCACTCGAGTTTCTGTGGGCTCGATGAGCTCGCGGCCGATGAGCCCTACAGCCCCGTGGTCGGTGGCGCGTGCCCGACCTTCAAGCTCAATGGCAACGACTTCGAACAGACCGCCGTGGTCAACCCCTTCGGTCTGTCCGGTAGCTTCTGCGCCCCTGAGTGTTCGGGTATTGCGAACGCCTGCCCGGAGCACCCTCAGACCTCTGCGACCGGGAGCTGCGGCATCTCGCAAGGTGGTACGTCTCTGTGCATCTCGCGCTGCTATGTGGATTCGACCGTGATCGGTGGGACCCAATGCCAGTGTGGTGCGACCTGCCAGCCTGATGGCAGCTCTGACGGCGAGGGGAACCTGCGGGGTCTGTGCACCTTCGAGTAGCAAAACATCGAAGGTGCTGAGGTTTCAGCGCCGCAATAGTGCAGAGGCGACCGCTCGGGACTGGGCGGCCGCCTTTTGCCTTTCGGCCAGGCTGTCGATGCGGGGGCCGGGATCAGCCCGACGACACGGACCCACGTGTGTTGAGCGGCCATCGTTGGACCCACGACCGAGCTGCCGTGTGGTACCTTTGGCGCCCCTAGAGGAAGCATGAAGCGGTCCACCTGTGCAACCATGATGTTCCTGTTCGGTCTCTCGCTACAGGTCGGATGTAAACCTGTCCAAGAGACGGACGACCCCGATCTGCGCAACGAAGAGGAGCTCGTCGGCGCGCGTAGCGAGTACAGCGAAGAGGACGAAGAAGAGGCCCTCGACGAAGGCTACGGCAGGCGTGCCGAGCTCCCCGCTCTGGCTGATCCGGTCGAAAAGTGCACCGGCAAAGGCAAGAAGCGCGAGTGCAAAATGGTGGACGGGCAGCCCGACGTGACCGCCGCCCACGGTGCCCGAAAGCTCATGGGTCGCTTTCGCTGGGGCATGAACATGCGCACCGTCATGGGGCAGCTCGAGAAGGACATCGAGGACCAGTACGCCGAGCGCCAGACCAAGACCAAAGACGCGACCGAGCAGGACGCGAACCGGGACTGGAAGCGCGAGCAGATCGCCGAGATCGCCAAGAACAGGGTTCGTTTTGAAGAGGCCGCCCACCACCGTTGGGGTGTGTCCTTGATCGGCCACGAGTTCGTCGACAACGAGGGCGAAGAGATGGTCTGGGTCAAGACTCCGACCCTCAAGAAGTTCTACTTCTTCCGGGACGATGAGCTCTACAAGATCGTCTACGCCTACGGCATGCAGGCCTGGCAGGGGAAGACCTACAACGACGTCCTCGCCGACAAGTTCATGAAGTGGTTCGGGACAGAGCCCGAGCGCAAGTCCGAGGTTGACGAGGAGACCCAGATCAAGCTGATCGACTACGTTCAGTGGGACACGTCCGACACGGACCATGTTCGGGCCTTCGACATGACGGCCGTCCACGGGGCGTTTGTGGTCTCCCTGGTCAGCGGGGACACCGAGGACCGCCTCGGTGTCCGGCTCCCGACCCGCAAGGACGACAGCGACTTCACGGGCGACGTCGCTGACGTGCTCGGTGGCAGCGATATCTGCTACGACGAAGAAGGCAACATGATCGAGGACGAGGAGCGCTGCGCCGAGATTCGCGGCGACGTCGAGTAGGCAACCCCGATAGACCGAGGTCAGACCGAGGTCAGACCGACGCGGCGCGCTCCATCAGGGTCGCGCCGATCGTCGTTGCGAGCACCGAGCCCATACCCAGGGTGAGGCTGAACCATGGGGACAGCCAGCCGTGGAGGGGCGTGCCCGCGAGCAGGAGCTCGAGGGTCAACATCCCCGCGAAGCTGCACACCCCGGTGCCGAGCGCGACCGTGCCGTAAAAGTGGAGCTCACGCTGGTCCAGGGCCTCGAAGCGCTGGTACCAGGGCGCGCGCCGGAGCGTGGCCTGGGTCTGGGGAGAGCCCAGGAGCAGGCCGGCCGCGGCGATGATCACCACGAGGCCCGCGAACAACATCACGATGCCGGCGGGGCTGATGCCCGTGGCGGTCCAAGTGTCAAAGAACAAGCCGAACATCTGCTCCGATCATGGGGGGGATCGGGGGGCGCTGGCAAGTCAGCGGGCTGAGGACTCTCGAAAGAAGATCGTCGCGGTCGGCAGTCCGGCGACGGGTGGCCCGCCCCGAGTCGCGTCGACGAGACGTTTACCGATACCCTGTGGTTGGCGGCGTGGGAGCTTGGTGTAGATGCCCGGCCGCCGATCCACGACCCGGCGCATGAACTTCGCCCACATGGGGATCGCGGTGGTGTAGCTCGCGTCCTCGTCGCCGATGGAGCGCTCGCTGCGGTCGTCGAAGCCCATCCAGGCGGCGGTCGCGTGCCGGGAGGTGTAGCCGACGAACCAGGTGTCAGTGGTCAGATCGTCGCGCCGTCCATCGCGGCGGTAGTGGCCCGACGATGTCCCGCTCTTGCCGGCTGCGGCGGCGCCGATGTGGCTGGCGCGGGTCGAGGTGCCGGCGGTCACGACCTCGCGCAGCAGTCGGCTGATGAGGAAGTTGGTGCGGTGGTCGAGGATCTGAGGGGGAGCTTCGAGGGCCAGCGCGGCCATACGATCGATGCGCCCAGCGAGGTCGACCCCCGCGTCCAAGGGGTGGCGCTGGTCGATGCGCAGCTGGCCACGCTTGTCGACGACCCTTCGGAGATAGACCGGCCGACGCAGGGAGCCCCCCCGGGCGAACACCCCGAAGGCCCCCGTGAGCTCGTCGATGCGGACGCAGGAGGCACCGAGGGAGAGCCCCTTGTCCGCGATGAGCTCAGTGCTGAAGCCGAGCGCCCGCGCGAAGCGGATCGTCTCTTGGATCCCGACGGCGAGGAACAGGCGGATCGATGGGGTGTTGAGCGACTTGATGAGGGCCGTGCGCAGCAGCACCTTGCCGTCGAGGGTCTTGTCGATGTTGCGTGGGTTCCAGGTCTCGCCTGGTTCGGGCTCCCAAGCCTTGGCCTCGAGCACGTCGTCTGCGTGCCAGCCCTGGTCGAGGGCGAGGGCGTAGTAGAAGGCTTTGAAGACGGATCCCGGTGAGCGGCAGGCCTGGGTCGAGCGATCGTACTGGGAGCGATCGTAGTCCTGGCCCGAGGCCATGGCGACCACGGCTCCGCTGCGATGGTCGAAGCTGAACAGGGTGCCCTCGACCAGGGGGGTCTGGCCGAGCTCCACGATCACGGTGGGCTCGGCGTCGTTTGTGCCCTCCCGCAGTTGGATGGCTCCATCGGTGTTGCGATGGGCGCGGACCCAGATCACATCGCCGACCTCGAGCGCTTTCTCGAGGGAGGTGATGGTGAGGTCGTTGATGCCGGAGCGCCGGTTGTAGGGTGCGGCCCAGATTGCTTGGCGCAGGGGGAGGTGGGCGCGCTGCGAGCCGAGATCGATGCTCGCTGCACTGCGTGTGACCTCGGAGACGAGGCCGAGGACCCAGCGCTTAGGGCTGTGCTCGGTGTTGTGAAGAAATGGGTCCTCGCCGTACTCGGCCAGCATGCGCCCTCGGAGCGCGGCGCGCTCCGGCTCTCGACGAAGGTGAGCCTCGGGCCCACGCCAGCCCTGACGCCGGTCGAGCTTGCGGACCGCGGCATCGAGGGTCTCGTCGGCGGCGGCCTGGATTGGGAGGACGACGCCGGTCTCGATGCTCAGGGCATCGCTGAGCACCGCCTCGTCACCGAGGCGCTCCGAGACCGCCTGACGGGCGTGTTCGGCGAAGAAGGGGGCCCGCCAGCGGAAGGGATCCCGGAGCTCGACCAGGGCCATGGGCTCAGCCTCGGCGAGATCGGCCGCGTCCGCCTGGATGTACCCGGCCTCGACCATGTCCCCCAAGACCTCGCTTCGACGCCGGAGCGCGAGCTCCGGGTTGACGACGGGGGACCAGCGGCTGGGTGCCTGGGCCAAACCGGCGATCATGGCGGACTCGGCCAGGGTCAGCTCGTCGAGGTTCTTGTCGAAGTAGCGGCTGGCGGCGGCCCGAACACCGTAGGCGCCGTGGCCCAAGAAGATCTTGTTGAGGTAGATCTCGAGGATGGGGCCCTTGCCGAGGCTCGACTCCATCTTCAGCGCCAGGATGGCCTCGCGCACCTTTCGATCCAAGGTCCGCTCTCGATCGGCCAGGAAGCTCTTGGCGACCTGCTGGGTGATCGTCGAGCCGCCCTGGACGACCGTGCCCGACTGCAGGTTGGCGCGCATGGCCCGTGCGAGGCCCCGGTAGTCGAGGCCCGTGTGTCCAAAGAAGCGTCGGTCCTCGGCCGAGAGAAACGCGGCCACCAGTGTGGCGGGGATATCCTCGAGAGGTGCGTAGGCCCGGTGCTCCCGCGCGAGCTCAGCCAGCACGGTTCCGTCGGCGGCGTAGATCCGGGTCACGCCGGGGGCGCTGGCCTGGTACTCGCCGACTTCGCTCAGAGCCGGGAGCTCAGCCGCGAAGTAGCGATAGGCGGCCCGCCCGACAAACCCGAGGGCGAGGATCGAGACTGCGATCCCAAACACCACATAACGAAAGAGCCAGCCTAGGAGGCCGGCTCTCGCGGGGTTCGTCACCCAAGCGCGTACGCGCGGGTCGGCGTCAGCCGTCCCCATCCACGTTCGGGTTCTTGGTGTAGTTGGCGATACCCTCGAGGGCCTTGTCCTTGGTCTTGACCATACCGTCGAGGCTGGCCTTGAGCACACCCATGTGGTGGTCGAAGTAGCCCTTGGCGTTCGCAGACGGGTTTTGGCCGATCGCGTAGTTGTACATGGCGCCAGCGGGCGTCAGGTAGAAGGACTGGGTCGCGGGGATCATCGTGGCCTCTCCACCGAGCTCCATGCGGACCGTGTAGGCCTTGGCGTTGAGAATCTCCTCGCCCTCGCACTTCTTGAGCGAGCTGACGCTGAAGCCCTCGGGGACGGGGTCGGGCATCTCCTCACAGATGGCGTTGACGTACTCGGTCAGGAGCGAGCCACCCTGGGGATTGAGAACGACCACGAAGGCCGTGGGTCCCTTGATGCGCCCAACCAGAATCTCTTTGTTTTGACCGAGCAGCTGTTTGAGGATGCCGATATCCAACTGCATGCTGTTGTTGGCCTCGGCGAGGTCGAAGATATTCTTGACGACCTTCGGGTCCATCGAGGCCATCTGCCAGCCGAAGATGTCGCTGAGCTCAATGAAGGTCGGCTCGAGCTCGTCGAGGGCGGCCACGGCCTTGTCGGCGTCTTTGGTCTTGATCGCCTCTTCAGCGTCACCGAATTTGAGCGCGGTGAGCGCCCGGTTCTTCTCGATCTCGTTGATCTTCTCTTCAATGGCGCCAGCCTTGGCGATCGCCGAGGAGTGCCGCTTGCCGGAATCGGAGGCCTTGTGGCCCATCCATCCGAGGCCTCCGCCGATCACGATACCAACGAGGGCCGCAAAGATCGGCAGGCCGAGACCTGCGCCAGACTTGATCTCGCCGACATCGTCGATGAGTCCGGCGTTCGGGTCGAAGGAGCTGCCGCCCGAGAACGGATCGCCGCCGATGTCTGCCTGACGCGCAGGAGCGGGTGCCGCGGCGGGTTCGGGCGCGAGCGCCTCGCCGGGGGCTGGGACGCTGACCTCGCCGGGGGCGGGGATGCTGACCTCGCCGGGGGCGGGGATCTCGGGTGCGGTGCCAGGTGCCGATACGGCTGCGGTTGCCGGTACGCTGGCTTCGCCGGGTGCGGGCACAGCGGCTTCACCGGGTACGGGCACAGCGGCTTCACCGGGTGCGGCGACCTCTCCGGGGGCCGGGATGGCCGCCTCTGGCGAGGGCTTTGCAGCCTTCTTTGCAAGACGCGCCTTTAGGGCGCTGAGGTCTTTTCCTTTCTTGGGTGCGCTCAAGACCAGTTCCCTTTGGGATCACTGTTTGGGTCGGTTTCTCGGCGGGCTATGAACCACCCGCCGACCCCGACCAGCGACGCGCAGGATAGAGACAAGGCGGCTGAAGTGTCAACGACAGAACGGCGGCGGGATCCGAGTTCCGGCGGGAAAAACACTGGGATGGCCAAAATCGGGACGGGATCTCGGCGAGGGAAGAGCGCGGCCAGAGTGAACCGGAGCCCAATAGAGGAGGGAGATCTGATGTGCGATAACATCCTACCACTCAGGTTTGATTGTAGTGTCGGTGGTCAAATGTACGGTGTGCAAAGTGGGCTCCAGCGGCCTTTTGTCTAGTAAGGTAGATTTGGAAGCTAATAATTGTGTTGCCTTGGTTGGGTTCGTGATGTAATCCTCGGACTTGGAAGGGCATACGTGCGTGTTTCACGCATGTCGTCGCCATGAAGATTGCGGTCTCACAGCGACTTTAAGGGACACTTCGTGTGGCCTGGCCATTCCCAGCTTCAACAACAAAGGTTTCAGAGGGACGATATGAAAAAGACGCTTGTGCTTTCGCTTGCTCTTGGCGCCACGGTGGGCTTCAGCTTCACCGGCTGTACCAAGTACGACCAACCTGGTGATGACACCACCTCCACCGACACCGCGGACACCAACGACACCAACGACACCAACGATGACGTCGGTGAGACCGGTGACACGAGTGGTGACACGAGTGGTGACGACAGCGGCGACACGCTGACGACCAACGCGTTTGTCCCGGATGAGGACTTCGCCACGATCTCCGAGTGTGACCCCTTCCAACAGGACTGCCCGATGGGTGAGAAGTGCGTGCCCTACGGCAGCACCGGCGGAAACTGGGACGCAAACAAGTGTGTGGCGGTCACCGGCAGCGGTGCGGCTGGCGACAGCTGCACCTACGGCGGTGTGGCCGAGGCGACGGACGACTGCGACGCGCTCACACACTGCTGGGACGTCATGGATGTCGACGGTGTGAACCTCGGCGTGTGCACTGAGTTCTGCATGGGCACGGCGGACGACCCGAGCTGTCCGGGAGACACCTCTTGCCTCATCGCCAACGACGGCTCGATCAACATGTGCATCGCTAGCTGCGACCCGATCTTGCAGCCCTGCGAGCAAGGTCTGGGCTGCTTCTGGTCCGGCAACGAGTTCCAGTGCATCTTCACGAGCTCCGACATCCCCACGGGTGACACCTGTGGCTTCATCAACGACTGCGAGCCGGGCAACTTCTGCGCGAACGCAGACCTCATGCCCGACTGCCAGGGTTCGTCCTGTTGCGCGAGTTTCTGCGACCTGACCGATCCGGTCTGCCCGCAGATGGGGACCGAGTGCGCGGCGTTCTTCGAAGAGGGCACGGCCCCTCCTCAGTACATCGACGTCGGCGCTTGCCTGCTGCCCGGCTGATCTCGTCTTTTCGAGATGAGCGAGAAGGCCACCCTCCGGGGTGGCCTTTTTCATTGGTTCGAGGGAGAGATGAAATGATAGTTTTGAAAGTACGTTTTGTCTTAAATTATTGTATTAATAATTATAGTAGGTATGTTTGTTATTGAAATGACGACTTTCAAGCGGCTAAGCTCACGTTGGGGTCTGGGTCTTCTGCTCGCGGGAGGCTTGCTGGCTTGCAAGCAAGAGCCCATCCCGGGTGAGGATGAGATCGGCGACACGGGCGAGATGGGCGAAACGGGCGACACAGGTGGCATGGAGGAGACGAGCACGGGAGATACGGACCTCTCCCCGGAGACCGAGACAGGGTTGATATTTGGGGGGGACACCTTCACCGCGGAGCCGGTCTGCGACCCTTTTGCCCAAGACTGTCCCACGGGTGAAAAGTGTGTGCCCTACGGCAGCACCGGTGGAAACTGGGACGCGAACAAGTGTGTGCCCGTGCTCGGGGAGGGGGTCGTCGGAGATCCTTGCTCCTGGGATGGGTCGGTGGTGGCCACCGACAGCTGCGACGAGAACTCGCACTGCTGGGACGCGATGGACATCGATGGCGAACTCGTCGGGGTCTGCACGGAGTTTTGCGGGGGGTCGGCCGACGACCCCGTCTGCAGCTCAGGCACTTCTTGCCTGATCACCAACGACGGCTCGATCACCCTGTGTGTGGAGACCTGTGACCCGCTGCTGCAAGGGTGCGAAGACGGGCTCGGCTGTTTCTGGGCGGGCGGTGATTTTCAGTGCGTGTTCGAGTCCGGCACCGAGATCGCAACAGGCGAACCCTGTGGCTTTGTCAACGACTGCCTGCCCGGCCACTACTGTGCGCCTGCTGAGCTGATGCCGGACTGCCAGGGGTCGAGGTGTTGCTCGAGCATCTGCGACCTCACGGAGGGCGACTGTGGCCAAGTCGGGACAGAGTGTGTGCCCTTCTTCGAGGAGGGCACGGCACCGCCGGAGTACATCGACGTCGGTGTGTGCATCGTCCCCGCGTGACGGTGTGACGCCGGTTTGACCCGGTGTGAAGCCGGTGTGAAGCCGGCGGTCTGGGCCTCAGCGCGAGCGAGCGACGTGCAGCGGGAAGCCGATCGGGCTGAGCTTTCGGTGGTCTGGGGTCTGGGCTCGCCACACGAGCTGGGCGTGGTTGGCACTGGCCGTGATGCTGTCGAAGTAGAGGAACCCACGCATCTGGGTGCCGGGGAGCAACACACCCCAGGGGAGGGCGAGACGGCCGAGTTCACCGTCGTCGGTCCGGACCCGCTCGAAGTCGGTGCTCGCGCCTGGATCGTAAGCGAGCTCGGTGCCCGGGAGGCTCGCCGAAGCTGGGGTCCCGAGGACGGCCTGAAAGGCGCCACCGGCGTCGTAGAGCGAGTAGTGAAAGCCCCTCGAGTCGCGCAGATCGAAGTCGCCGGGGGCGAGCAAGATTGGGCGCTCTCCCATGTTGGCGATCAGGACGTGGACGATGGTGAAGTCGGTCGCATAGGCGGGGTCGCCCGCCCACGACTCGGTGGTGAGCACCATGGTGACGCCGCTCCCAGAGTCGCTGGCGACCAGCCTGTGCGAGCCGTCGCTGGCGACGACCCGGCTGGAGCTCGCGCAGCCCGTGCTCGAGATCAGGGCGGCACACAGAGCGATGACGGCGAGCGGTTCAAAGAGCGATGTCGGCCGCGGACGCACGCCGCGAGGGTACCGCATCGCTCACCAGCGACCACCATCGGCGAGGATCTGTCGGACATCGGGGAGCGACTGGTAACCGTCTCGCAGATCCTGGTCCCGGAGGTCGTCGAGGCGACTCTGGACGGCCTGCGAGGCCTCTGAGAGCAAGATTTGGGCTTCGGATTCGCTGCCCTCGGCGCGCAGCAGCAGCCCCAGGTGGTGGAGGGAGCGAACGCCGTCGAGGGGGGCTGCGCCCGCGCGGATATAGCGGACCGCGCCACGCTCGAGCTCGATGGCGCGGGAGTGGTCGCCGCGGCGTGCGGCGATCTGGGCGAGCACATGGGCAGCCCGGGCCGAGGCCGATCGCAGGCCCTCGGACCGGGCGCGATCGAATACGGTCTCGGCGATGCCCTCGGCCTCCTCGATGGCGACCTCGGTGGGCTGGGGGACGCCCTGATCGTCGACGGGGGTCGTGATCAAAATACGCGCCAGGCGAACCTCCGCGCGCAGCTGGGTCCGTGGATCGCCTCGCCTCGCCGCGACCTTGGCCGCGTCGACGAGCAAGGTCTGGGCAGCCTCGGGATCTCCGAGTCGCGCCACGACGATCCCGAGGCTGACCATGACCTCGTTGAGGAGCCCCGGGTGGCCGATCGCCTCGTGCAGTTCGAGGGCCTTGCGCAGGTATCGCTCGGCCCGTCGGTAGAGGCCGATGCCCGTGTAGGTGAGCCCCAGGTTGGCGAGCTTGACGCCGGTAGCGAATCGGTCGCCGAGGTCCCGGTCGATGGCCAGGGCCGCCTTGAAACAGTCGATGGCCTCTTGGTAGTGGGTGCTCCGACCCGCGACCTCACCGATGTTGTTGAGGGCCTCGCCCTCGAGGCGCCGATGGCCGATGCTGCGAGCGAGGTGCAGGGCCTCGCGGAAGGTCTCTCCGGCTCCCTCGAGGCGCCCCGTACCGAGCTGGACCTGACCGATCGCGCGCAGCAGACGGATCCGCTGGCGGACCCCTCGAGGGTCTTGTGCGCAAAATGTCAGGGCGTCCTGGGCGATGGTCTCGGCCTCCTCGAAGCGGCCGCGGGCGAACATAAGCTCGCTCTCGAGCTCACCCAAGATCGCCAGGTGGGGGCGGGGTTGGGGCAGGCTGTGGACCTTGGCCTGGAGTCGGGGGACGAGGCGGGTGGCCCGGTGCGTGCGGCCGCACTCGAGGTAAAAACGCAGCAGGCGGAGGGAGGCGACGACCTGACGCTCCTCGGCCAGCGCCCGGGCAGCCGGGTCTGGACGGCGCGGGTCCGCGTGGGTGTGGGTCTCGGCGACCGCGAGCAGCTGGCGAATGTCGGCGCCCTGGGCCCGGCGTCGGCCCCAGGCTCGGAGGATGGGCTCGCGCTCGAGCAGGACGTCGAAGCGGCGTGGATCGTCGTCGTCGAGGGCCCGCAGGGCCTGGGTCAGGTAGTAGTAGGCCTCGACGTTGCCGGCGACGTTCTCGGCATGGTGGGCGGCTCGCATGGCCGGCTCGAAGGCCTCGGCTCGACGCCCCGCCTGCATGAGGTGTTCGGCGACAGGGCCGTCGTCTCGACCCGGGGCGTAGTCGCTGCGGGCTTGTTTGATCTCGGCTGCCCTGCCGTGGAGCTGTTCGAGGGAACTCGGGGGGATCTGGGTCTTGCAGACCTCGTGGAGGCTGACGGTGGAGAACTCGAGGGTGTCCGCGCCCTTGCTGTGGGCGTCGTCACGCTCGATGAGGCCGGCTTCGGTGAGTGCGTGGGCCCGTGCTTCGACGACTGCGTCGGTGGTCTCGAGCAGCTCGGCGAGCTCCTGGACGCGGAACCGCCGGCCCAAGATCGCGGCCGCCAAGAGGGTCTCCCTATCGGGGGTGGAGAGTTCGTCGACCCGGGCCTGGAGGGCCTCCTCGATACTCGGCGGGAGCTCGATCTCGGGGCTGCGGTCGCGGACGACGAGGTGCCGAGCCTGGGTGTTCCAGGCGATCGTGCCGCGGTGCAGCAGAGAGGCCAGGATCTCCTCGATGAACAGGGGGTGGCCACCGGTTCGAGCCAGGATGGCCTCGGTGAGGTCCTCGGCTTCGGTGGGGTCCTCGAAGCGCCGGAGGATCATCTCTTTGGCGGCGGTGTGGTCGAGCTCGCGGAGCTCGACGACCCCGATCTTGGCGCGGGTGGAGAGGGCGTCGGCGCGCGGGCCTGGGCGCGCGGTGGAGATGCCCAGGACCGGGAGTGGATGCCGGCCGTCGGCCCAGCGCTCGAGCACACGCAGGCTGGGTTGGTCGATGAAGTGGAGGTTCTCAATGACGATCAGGACCGGGCGGCGCTGCGCCAGCGAGGCGACGAGACGGCGGATGAGTTTGCTGATCCGCTCGCGCCGAAGCTGAGGATCGAGCTCGCTCGGAGGTGGACCTGGAGTTGGACTTGGACCACCGTCGCGGTGTTCACGGTCGAAGACGTAGAGGCCCAGGGCCGAGACCAGAGCCTCGGCGAGCTCGTTCGCATCGCGTACGCCGTAGTCCTCGAGTTTGAGGGTGATGGCCTCGACTCGGGTATCGGACTCGATTCGTAGAAAGCGGCGCAGGAGGGTCAGAAACACGCCCAGGGGCTGGTTGCGTGTACTCCACTGGCAGACACCGCGGAGCACGGCGCAGGCTCCAGAGGGCAGGGAAGAGACGAAGCGATCGATGAGCGCCCGCTTGCCGAGCCCGGGGGCGCCCCGGATCAGGAGGCTGCGGGTGACCGGTCCCCGGATCGCCTCGGCGAAGTTGTCGCGCAGGGCCTTGAGCTCGAGCTCGCGGCCGTAGAGCTGCTTGCGACCGATCCAGG
>Ga0256845_1000280_pt1 | contig 48881 bp, 30 predicted proteins | sample RiftiametaG_FD_189101 | JGI IMG/M metagenome (GOLD analysis project Ga0256845, IMG submission 189101) | Tube worm associated microbial communities from hydrothermal vent at the East Pacific Rise, Pacific Ocean - Riftia | ecosystem: Host-associated > Annelida > Integument > Unclassified ...
CTGTTGTCGATATTTACGGGTGTTGCTTTGTTTGTTACTTTGATTTCTATATTTACAGCATTGCGGGCAAAAAAAACATTGACTACCGAATTGCAATCTTTGGTTGAAAAACGAACAAAAGATTTAGACCGCAGTAAAACATATTATCAAAGTCTTTTTGAAAACACACCTGTAGCAATTTGTGAATATAACTTATTTGATTTGATGAATTATCTTAATATTTTTAATAAAAACACTTTAATCAAAGAGTTGGAATTTTCCGATGAGTTAATTATAGAATCAATAAATAAAATTAAAGTTAACGATGCAAATTTCCATACTCTTGAATTATTTAGTGCTGTGAGCAAGCAGGAATTTATTCAAAATCACGATAAATTATTTATAAAACAGTCAATAGCAGGTATTCGAACATTCTTAAATAAATTATTAAACGAAGAAGAACAATTTGAATATGAGATAACAATGAATTCTTTTAGAAATGAGGTAAAACACCTTGTTTTGAGTTTAATAGTTCTTCCTGAAGATAAAAATACATTTTCAAAAGTAATAGTCTCATTTTCAGATATTACCGAATTAAAAATATACGAAAAGGAAATTATAAAACACAGAGACCATCTTGAAGAATTAGTGAAAGAGCGAACTGCTGAGGTTATTAAGTTAAATGAAAGTGTTAGTCAACAAAACGAAGAGTTGAAAAGCAAAAACGAAGATTTATCAAAGAAAAACAGACAATTGATTTTGCAGCAAAAAGAAATTTCGGAATTAAACAACGAACTCATTGATGCAAACAGACAACTAAACGAACAAAAAGAAGAACTTATTAATGCTTTAAATAAATTACATAAAACACAAAAGAAACTTATTGAATCCGAAAAATTTGCTTCTTTGGGAATGTTAACCGCAGGTGTTGCTCATGAAATAAACAACCCCATAAACTTTATCAGTTCCGGTAGTCAGGCTATTGAAACTATTATTGACGATATTAAAAATTTGATAAATAATATTATTTTAACAGTAGAAAAGAGTGATGCGAAACTTAGTAAACAAATTGTTGAAATTGCCGATAATTTAAAAGGTGACGGTTATTTTTATTTGCTCGACGAAGTGATTAAAAATATTAATATGGGGGTTGACAGAGTTGTAAATATCGTAAACAGCTTACAATCATATTCAAGAAAACCGTCCGATTCAGTTGAGCCTTTTAATATTATCAAAGGAATTGAAAATTCGCTTACTATTTTGGAAAACAGATATAAAAATCATGTTGAGATTATTAAAAAATTTGAGAATGTGCCCGAAATAGTAATTCCGCAAGGAAAAATAGAACAGGTATTTATAAATATATTAACCAATGCTATTGATGCTATTAAAGATAAAGGAACAATAGTTATTACAACACAATTTAATGAGCAAGAAAAACAGATTGAGATTGTGTTTGAAGATTCGGGAGTAGGAATAAAAAAAGAGTATCTTGATAAAATATTTGACCCGTTTTTTACAACAAAAGGGCCACAAGAGGGAACAGGGCTTGGAATGTATATAACTTACGGAATAATTAAACAATTAAGCGGTAATATTGCTATAGAATCGGAAGTAAATAAAGGAACAAAAATAAAAATAACTCTTTCCGTTTAAAAACCTATTTTTACCGATACCATATCTTCTATTAACATACCGATACAACCTTTTACTTCAACAGAATCAGCTGTCTCAAAATTTAGTTCGGGAGCAATAAGTTCAAATAATACTTTTTGGGTAACTTTGTTTGAAAATTCAATGCTAAGTTTATACTTATTTGTGCTGTTGTCATATAATATATTACCGTCAATGTCACGAATAATAAATTGAATAACACCGTCAAAAATATCATCGCCGCATAGTGTAACTCTGTAATCTTTTCCCATTAAAAGAGTAACAGGTATTACTCTTTTTTCGCCAAAAGCAAATTCAAAACTAACACTTGCATTATTTACACTATAAATAAATTTACTTTTTGGAGGAACACACCCTGTTTTTTGATATTCAAAACATTTTTGTGAAAAAGAATTAAAGTAAAAAAATATTAGAATAAAAAACAGTATAAATCTGTTAATCATAATTTAAAATCCTTTTGAAGGTGTAATCATGTGTTCAATAAGAACACCTACACATCCCATTTCTTTATCTTTTTCAATAAAAATAATTTTATCCGATTCGGTTACGTTTGCCAAATCACTGTCACCCGGCACGGTAACCTGAATAAACACATCAGCGGTTCTGGTAACTGTAAATTCAAAATCGGTACTGTAACCATCGGTAGCATTGTCATATAAAACATCTCCGGTTGATGCATCAATAATTTTAAATAAAATGTTGTTTCCTAAAATAGGATCCCAGCATATTGATATTCTGTAATCTCTTCCGTTATATAGTGTAAGGCGTGTTTTTGATGTTTGCCCTTTTACAAATAGTGCACTTCTCGATGATTCATGTATTTTATAATACATATTTTTGCTTCTTAAACAACTGTCTCGTTGATAGCCGAAGCATTTGCGAACTTTATAATCGTTACTTTGAGAAAATACACTAAATGACATCCCTACAAACCAAACTAAAAAAAGTAATTTTAAAATCTTCATAAGTAAACCTTTATTTGGGATATTTATATTAATAAATTTTTTAAATTAAATAATAAATATTTTAGTCTTCAAAAATTATTTTAATCTGTTTTGTCGATAATCCTACTGATCGACCATCTTTTGTCCGTAAAATTATATTTTTTAAATAAATAAACTTAAAATTTGACTGTTTATTTAATATTTCGTCTTTCATTTCAGCTGTTAAAAACGGTTTATTGCTTTTTAATTCTACCTTTCTGCCAAGTGTAATAGCACTCATGGTAAATCCTGTTATTGAAAGTCCTCTCTGATTTACTTTAAATGTATCAGCCTCTATCATCTCTTTACGTTTCATTAATACTCTATCTTTATTTATTGGCTTTTCGTTGATAATCAGTAAAGTATCAGAGTAAATATCATATGTCTTTTGTGCTGATATTTTTTCTGTTGTAAAAAATATCAGAGTAATAAATAGTAATATTTTAACACTTTTTTGCATGAAATAAAATTATAAACATTTATCCGTAATAAAAAATGAAATGACAATGAATTTTATTAATCATAAAATTTTGAGTATATAAAAAAGTAATTAGTTATTTAATTCTTTTATTACTTTGCCTGTGCATCCGTTTGGAAACGGGATGTCAAGAAAATTTGAAATAGTAGGTGCAATATCTTTTATATAAATGGTTCTTGATATTTTAGCTCTTTTTATTTTCCAACCATACCAAATTAATGGAACATGTCGGTCGTATTTATTTGCAGAATTTGCCGTTGAAATGTAATCTCCTTTTTCAATCCATCCCGGTTCTAAGTTAATATAAATATCTCCTGAACGTTTTTGGTTATATGAATTTTGAATAAATGAAAATACTCCCGTATTAAAATGTGATTGTTCAAGTGTTGTTGATGTTACAGTATTTGCGACACCGGTAAATTGTATAATAAATTGTGCAACTACATCTTGAACTTCATTTAGTTTTAAGCCCGAATCTTCAATTAATGTATGATTAAGATATATTTGTTTGTTGTGGTAAGCTGTTACCCAGTTTCCTTTGTCGTAAAGAGCATTTAAGTATGTTCGTAATAACATAATAGCTCTGTCGGCATTAAACACTCCGGCAGGAATACGATTTTTTGTTAACTCTTCCGGAGGATATGCTGTTCCGTGATCTGATGTTAAATATATTAATACATTTTTTTTGCCGATTTGTTCATCAATAAATTTAAGAAAGTGAGCTATCTCTTTATCCAGTCGTATATATAAATCTTCAAGTTCAACCGAGTTCGGACCACACGACTCACTAACCTTTGCTGTTGATGCAAATCCTATGCTTAAAAAATCCGGATAATCATCTTTACCTAAATCTTCGTTTAGTATTGCTGCTATTGCAAAATCTTTTGTTAGTGTTGCCCCGTAAGGAGTAACTCGTAATATGGCATATTTATCGTCTTTTTTTAAAAATTTTGTTATCTGTCGTGCAAATTTATTTTTCGATGCAAATCCGATGTCTTTTGAATTACCGCTCTTAGCTCCCGAATGATAATCCGATTCAGATAATAGAGGTAACCATTCACATTCTTTATAAATATCGGGAAATTTCTTGCTGTTAAACTCATTTACCCATGCAGGCAACGAGTCGTAATAATATGTGCTTGTTATCCAATTACCCGATATATTATCGAACCAATAAGCAGCATTTCCTGTATGTCCTGTCGGCAAAACAGCTGCTTCGGGATTAAATGAAATGCCTATAACTTTCGATGCTCCGTTATTAAATAATTTTAATTCATCGGTAAATGTTGTGGTAAGGATATTTACAGGAGCATAAGGATAAATATCTTTTGTGGCTCCAACAGTTTTTACTTTATCGTAAAATACAGCAAAAGTGCTGAGTTTTTTTATTCGTTTATACCAATAATCCGACACAATACCATGTACTACAGGGTCGCATCCTGTTACTATTGTGGCAAAGCCGGGAGCTGTTTGCGTAAGCATATAGTCATAGTTTGCATCTTTACATAAAGTGCCCTTGGTTATTAATTTTTTAAAACCGTCTTCTCCAAAATTATCCCAAAAACGAGTAAGGTAATCATAACGCATATCCTCAATTACCAAACCTATAATTAATTTAGGTTTTTCGGGAGGAATATCTTTGCGACGTTGTGCAAAAGTGTTAAAAGAAAAACACAGTAAAATAAAAAATAAAAAATATCTTGACATTGTTACTATCTGTTATTATTTGAGCAACAAACCTACATGTTTTACATAAAATTTACAAATTATTTATTTTAAATAATAAATACTTAATTGAAACAAATCACAAGTAAAATATTTGCATTTAGTAAGGGTTAATTTTAATTTAAAATGTACTCTGATTAAGTTTATATTTAAAACAAATGTAGTTTTTTATAGCTACGATATTGTCTAATAAATTGTTATTTTGAACGAAAGCGAGAAATCTCTTAGTAAACAGTAGAGTGTTTTAGAGATAATTTTTCAACTTTACTCTCAATAATTTGAACATTGAATGTTTTATCTTTAATCAAAATTTATATCTTTGTTTCTTTTCATAAAATAACATCATATTATTTTATATGTATTGTATTGATTTTTAAGCACATATAAGATGATATGGCACATAGCTGTTAAGTTTTAATAAATGTAGCAGATGATATTTGAGAATAATAGAAATATAAATATTTTAAATTATAAGATGTAAGTATGAAACGACCATAAATTTTTTTAATCATAAATTTCACTTAGAAAAATGATTAAAGAAATTTATGGGAGAGCGAAGCGGTTCTATATGGTTATAAATTTTAGAATTGCTTTATAATTAATTAATTATAAAATTTAAAACAGATGAAAGGTTACAAGATCATTATTCTTGCCAAACAAGTTCCCGATACAAGGAATGTGGGTAAAGATGCTATGAAAGAGGACGGAACGGTAAATCGTGCTGCTTTGCCGGCAATCTTCAATCCTGAAGATTTGAATGCTTTGGAACAAGCATTACGAATTAAAGATAAATATCCCGGAACAACAGTTTCCGTATTAACAATGGGACCGGGGCGAGCTGCCGATATTATTCGCGAAGGTTTATACCGTGGAGCTGATAATGGATATTTATTAACAGATAGAGCTTTTGCCGGTTCCGATACTTTGGCAACATCGTATGCAATTTCATGTGCAATTAAAAAATTAGATTACGATATTATTATAGCAGGTCGTCAAGCTATCGATGGCGATACTGCACAAGTAGGACCTCAGGTAGCCGAAAAGTTAGGATTACCTCAAGTTACTTACGCCGAAGATATTGAAAAAATAGAAAAAGGTAAAGTATATATAAAACGCAGACTTGAACGCGGAGTGGAAACTGTAAAAGCTCCTGTTCCTTGTGTAATAACAGTTAATGCTTCGGCTCCCGATTGTCGCTCTCGCAATGCTAAATATTTAATGAAATATAAGCATGCTAAAACAATATCGGAATTGCAAAATGCCGATGAAGATTATATGAAATCACACGATAAACCGTATTTACGTATTACCGAATTTAATGTAAATGATGTAAATGCCGATACCAAATGGCTAGGTTTGGCAGGTTCGCCTACAAAAGTAAAATCTATCGAAAATGTGGTTTTTGCAGCTAAGGAAGCTAAAAAACTTGAATCCGACCAAAAAGATATTGATTGGTTGATGAGTGAATTAATGGCTAATCATACATTAGGTGCATAAATTGTTGTTTAATTATAGAAAATTATAGACAGATGAATAATATATTTGTTTTTTGCGAAATAGATGAGGGTAATATTGCTGATGTAAGTCAAGAACTACTTACCAAAGGCAGAACATTAGCCGATGAATTGAAATGTAAACTTGAAGCTGTTGTTATTGGTAAAGATTTACAAGGAATAGAGTCACAAATAGCACCTTACGGAGCTGATATTATACATGTGGCAGACGATAAAAGATTAGAGCATTTTTTAACATTGCCTTTTACATCAATTATTGTTGATTTATTTGAAAAAGAGAAACCTCAAATTGCACTATTCGGAGCAACACCGATAGGTCGTGATTTAGGACCTCGTGTATCTTCGGCATTGCAGTCAGGGTTAACTGCCGATTGTACAAGTCTTATTATTGGTAATCACGAAGATAAAAAAGCAGGTAAAAAATACGAAAATCTGTTGTATCAGATTCGTCCGGCTTTTGGCGGTAATATTATTGCTACAATTATTAACCCCGATTGTCGTCCGCAAATGGCTACCGTTCGCGAAGGCGTGATGAAAAAAGAGATTCTTGACAATAATTATAAAGCAGAAGTTAAAAATATTGATGTAAATAAAATATTGACCGATGCCGATTTTATTGTTGAAATAATTGAGCGTCATATGGAGCCTCGCAAAGTTGATATTAAAAAATCGCAGATTATAGTATCGGGCGGTTATGGTGTAGGTTCGCGTGAAAATTTTAATCTGTTGTTTGAACTTGCCGATGTGTTAGGTGGTGAAGTTGGAGCTTCGCGTGCAGCTGTTGATGCAGGTTTTGCCGACCACGAACGTCAGGTAGGACAAACAGGTGTAACCGTGCGTCCTAAACTTTATATCGCTTGTGGTATATCAGGGCAGGTACAGCATACTGCCGGAATGGAAGAATCGGCTATTATTATTGCCATAAATACTGATACTGAAGCTCCAATAAATAAAATTGCTGATTATACTATTAACGGGGACGTAAACGAAGTTATCCCTATGCTGATTGAAGCCTATAAAAAACATTCGAAATAGGCTTTAACAGTTTTTTTTAATTTTTAAATTTTACAAAAATGGCTAACTTTTATACAGACAATAAGGATTTAAGATTCCACTTGGAACATCCTTTAATTAAAAAGATTATTACTTTAAAAGAGAATAACTTTGCGGATAAAGATAAATTTGATTATGCTCCTGTTGATATTGAAGATGCTTTAGACAGCTATGATAAAGTATTGGAGATTGTAGGAGATATTTGTGGTGAGATTATTGGACCAAATGCTGAAGATGTTGACCATGAAGGTCCCGAAGTAATTAACGGAAGAGTAAAATATGCTAAAGGCACAAAAGAAAATCATGAGGCTTTGGCTAAAGCCGGATTGATAGGAATGTCGTTGCCGCGTAAATACGGCGGACTAAACTTTTCGATGGTTCCTTACGTAATGGCTGCCGAATTAGTATCACGTGCCGATGCCGGATTTGCCAATATTTGGGGATTGCAGGACTGTGCCGAAACTCTTCACGAATTTGCCGACGATACTCTTAAAGATGAATTTTTGCCACGTTTCCATTTTGGAGCAACAGCAGCAATGGATTTAACAGAGCCTGATGCAGGCTCCGACCTTCAAGCCGTGATGCTTAAGGCTACTTACGATGAAAAAAACGACACATGGTTATTAAACGGTGTTAAACGTTTTATCACAAACGGTGATGCCGATATTTCACTTGTGCTTGCCCGCTCCGAAGAGGGAACAACCGACGGACGCGGTTTGTCACTTTTTGTTTACGATAAAGCAGACGGAGGTATGACTGTTCGTCGTATTGAAAACAAACTTGGAATTAAAGGTTCGCCAACTTGTGAATTGGTATTTAAAAATGCACCTGCTAAACTTGTGGGAAGTCGTAAAATGGGACTTATCAAGTATGTAATGTCACTTATGAACAGTGCCCGTCTTGGTGTTGGTGCTCAATCGGTTGGTATTGCCGAAGCTGCTTATCGCGAAGGTTTAGCTTATGCAAAAGAGCGTCAGCAATTCGGAAAACCGATTATTCATTTTCCGGCTGTTTACGAGCTTTTAACTAACATGGAGGTGAAAGTTAAAGCTAGTCGTTCACTATTATACGAAACAACTCGTTTTGTTGATATGTATAAAGTATATACTCATTTGGGAACAGAAAGAAAACTTGAAAAAGAAGAACGCAACGAAATGAAAAAATATCAGAGATTAGCTGATATTTATACTCCGTTGTTGAAACTTTTTGCCAGTGAATATTGTAATCAAGTAGCTTACGATTCGTTGCAAATTCATGGAGGTTCGGGATATATGAAAGATTATCCTATAGAAAGAATTTATCGTGATGCTCGTATTACAAATGTATATGAAGGAACATCGCAGTTGCAAGTTGTTGCAGCTATTCGCGGAGTTACCACAGGAGCTTATCTTAATCAAATTAAAGAATACGAAGCTCAGGAGTTGCGTCCTAATTTGGAATATATCCGCCGCGATTTAATTGAAATGACCGGTATTTACGAGAAAGCTGTAAATGCAGTAGTTGAAATTAACGATAAAGAAGATAATAACGATTATCTTGATTTTCATGCTCGTCGTCTTGTTGAAATGGCAGGTTACATTATTATGGGATATTTATTATTGAATGATACAATGAGAGATACCGAGAATGAGAAGTTTGCTGCTTTATTAACTAAAACAGGAAAATCTGAAGTTCTTAAAATGTCTAATTATATCAACAATTTTGAGTTGAAAGATTTAGGCGTTTACAAAAAATAGAGTTTCTATTGTACAAATCACGGTGTAGGTTATTATTTTAAATATGACTTGTGCCGTGATTATAATTATTAATGCGATAATGCGATAATTAGTTGAAAGTTGAAAGTTTGTAAAGTAGAAAGTTGTTAAATGATACAATGGTGTAATGATACAATTATTTAATGATACAATGATGTAATGCGATAATGCGTTAATGAGATAATTAGTTGAAAGTTAGTGTGTAGTGTGTAGTTTTGATTAAAAATTGTCATTTTGAAAAATAGAGAGAAATCGCTTTGCGTCTTAGCGGTAAAAATATTTAATGGTTCAATGATATAATGATACAATTATTTAATAATGCTAAATCGGAGGAAGTGTCCCCTTGAGGGGACTATAGGGGTGAAATTGTTTAATTGTAAAAATTGAAAATCTTTGCGTCTTGGCGACTTTGCGGTGAAAGTATTTAAAATCTTTGTGAAACTCTGTGTTCTCTGTGGTAAGATTGAGTTGAAAGTAAGCGTCTAACATCTAGCGTCTAGTATCTGACCGTCTAGCTTCTAGTGCCTTTCATCCTGACTTCTTACTCAAAACGGTAAATATATCTTGATACGCTATATCCTGCAAATACACCCAATCCATTATCTACATTAGTGTATATAGGAATAGGTTCTGTTAATCCGCTTTCAAGCATTTGCATTAAATCGTCGCCATATTCGGGTTGTTGGTTATTGTATGATGCAAAGTTTAAATAAAATTCTTTACTGACAGAAAACAGTTGAAATAAGCAATCGCCGGTTTCAGTGCTGTTACCGTTAACTTTAATATCAAATGTAAGTTTATATTTTTGTCCGTTAAATATTTCATCGGTAAATATTGGTAATTGTCGCATTAAATTATGCCATTCACCTATTGCAGGGTCATTTGTTTGGCATTTTGCTTCAATAAAGGGTATATTTGAACCTTCGCTTATCCATCCGATATATATTAAATAATAATTTTCTTCTTCTTTCGGGTCGTTAAAAATAATATCTACGGTATGATTGTAATATATGTTATTTTCTTTTTTATAATCTATTATGGTATCAATTTCAACTTTTTTAGGGACACTATTTACAGCCTCAGTGCTATTGTAATTTGGGGCAATAACTTTTATATTATAATTTTTATTATAATCAGGTTTTACAGTTGTAAAATAAAGTTTGTCATCTGCATTATATTTTGCTGTATCAATTATTTGCCCATTTTCATAAATGGTAATTACGGCATTATCAATTACACTGAAATCATAGATAAATATATTATCATTCAAAGAAGCCTCTTCGGTAAGATTTATTCTAAAAACACTATCGGGAGTGAACAGGCTGTATAGTACCATTCGTTTTTCAATATCGTTTATATCAACAGAGAAATCTTTTGAACATCCTGTTAATAAAATAAAGATTATAGTTGTAAATATTGTATTTTTCATAGTAAAGTTGCGTATTGTTAAAATTCAAATTTATAATTGAAGTAGGGTAGTATAGGAAATATACAAATTCCTTCAAGTTTTTTTGTTTTAGCGTTGTAGTCTAAATAAAACGGATTTTTGCGGTTATATACATTATAAACACCTAAACTCCAAGTTCTGATACCGTGTTTTTTTTGTTTATGAAATGCTATACCTATATCTAATCGGTGGTTTGCCGGCATACGATTAGAGTTTCTTTCTTCGAAATGATACAGATTTTTAATTGCAGAATCAGAAAAATAACCGAAAAAAGCATTTGGAGCTGATAAAATTTGAGAATGTGGCATAGTAAAAGCATTACCTGTTCCGTAAACCCAAGTAGCACTAATATCAATATTATCTTTTAGTTTGTGAGTAACGGCAATGGTAAAGTCGTGGCGGCGGTCGTATTTATAAGGAAACGGTTCGCCAAAGTTAATATTTTCAAATTGACGTTCGGTTTTTGAAAGAGTATAACTTAGCCAGCCTGTTGTTTTACCGAACTGTTTTTTTACCAGCAGCTCAATACCGTACGACCATCCTTTGCCTGTTTCAATCATATCTTCCCAGTTTGTAAACCCGTTGTAAAAGCTAGCTCCTTCGGCATATTCAATAAGGTTGTCCATAGTTTTGTAATATGCTTCAACCGTAATGTTAAATTTTTTGTTAAAATTATAAACAGCACCCAAAGCATATTGAGTAGAGTAAACAGGTTTTACGCTGTCGGTAACGGGCAGCCACAAGTCGGTAGGCATACTGCTGCTTGTATTTGTAAGCAGATGCAAATATTGTGTCATAACCGAATACGATGATTTTAGCGACAGCTTTTGGTTTACCGAAAAACGCAACGATGCTCTTGGCTCAACTGCTTGATAGTATTTTTCTTGCACCATAAATCCCGAATAACGCAGTCCTACCGATGCACTAAGTTTATCGGTAATGTCAAAAATATTATCAATATATCCGGCTACTTCGTGAGCATAAATATTTTGATTACCGTATGTGGTATCAACATTTGAAGCAATAGTAAAGTTTGTATTAATTTTATTAACTGATACGCCGGGTTTAAATGTGTGGTAAATATATTTTCCTCCGAATTTAATGGTGATAGCAGGATTTGGCATATATTCAAAATCTATTTTTCCTGTGATATCTTCAATACCCGAATCGTAAATATAACTGTAATTAAAATATTCGGTTTGATTATTATCCTTTGATTCTTCGTTGTTTTCTTGTGATGTTAAGTATTTGTATTTACTGTAAGCAACACTTGTGTTAGAAAACAACTTATTGCTGAAAATATAATTCCAACGCAGAGCTGCCGTATAGTTAGCCCAATTTAACGAGCTGCTGCTTGATTGTTTATAAGTATCTTCATCATCATTATAATCAGAGTAAAAATTGTCTTTACCCATATATGTGCTAAGGTAAATACGGCTTTTATCCGAAAAGCGATGGTTAATTTTTCCCGTTAGGTCGTAAAAATAGTATCCTGCTCCTCCTGATGAAAAAGTCCTAATAAAAGGTTGAGATATTGCATCAATATAAGTACGGCGAGCAGTAATAATATACGATGTATTTTTGTTAACAATAGGACCTTCGAGCATAAAAGTAGCAGCAATCAGTCCCAACGAAACACTTCCTTTTAGTTTTTTGTTGTTACCCTCTTTCATTCTTATATCGAGAATTGATGATATTCTGCCACCGTATTCGGCAGGAAAAGCACCTTTGTATAGTTTTATGTTTTTAATGGCATCGGTATTAACCACCGAGAAAAAGCCAAATAGGTGATAAGCATTGTAAATTTGAATACCGTCGAGCAAAATAAGGTTTTGGTCGGCACTGCCGCCTCTTACAAACAGCCCGCTTGTTCCCTCACCGCCGGTATGCACTCCGGGTAGCAGTTGCAGGGTTCTGAGTACATCTGTTTCGCCAAATAATACGGGCAACTGTTTAAGCTCTTTTATAGGCAGTTCCATAACACTCATTTGAGAGTTTCGCAGTTCGTTTTCCATTTTATTATCGATAACCACAACTTCGTTTAGTTCTATGGTAGGGTTTAGCTTAATATTTACAAAAGTATCGACAGGCAAGGTAATATCAATGGTTTGCGATTTATATCCCACAAACGAGCAGGTAAGTTTCAGCTTTTGTTTTTGTGTTGAAAAACTGAAAAACCCATAGTTGTTGCTTGCAGTTCCTTTAAAATTTTCGGGATTGTAAATATTGGCTCCAATAAGTTTTTCGCCTGTTTGAGTATCGGTAATATAACCGCTAACGGTAAAGGTTTGGGCAAAAATATTATTTGAAAAAAAAATGATTATTAAATATAAATATTTCATTAATATATTTTTTTAAAATAATAAGATTATAAATATTTTATAAGTTAGTGAAAGTTTATATTGTTTAACACCTGCCTGTAATTATAGGCAGGTGTTAAATTTATTTATTGATTAATCCAAAAGTATAAAATTCCTGTATCATATTTATACCCTTCACCTGCTGTTTTATCTTTATATTCAATAACAGATTCTCCGGCTTCATCATCTTCTTCTCTTAATGAAACTGTAGCAGTACCGGTAATATTTTTGTTATTAAATTTGGATGAAATATTTATACTAAAATCATAATGATCTCCTTTGTTATCTAACTCAATCCAAGTATATTTCATTCTATCTCCAAATTGGTTTTTATTCCAAGTAAAGATTCTGATATTTATTTCTTTTGTTCTTAGACTTACCCATAATCCATATCTTGTAATCCAGTCATCTTTTGGTAAAACTTTTGTAACTGTTTTCTCTTTATAATTAGAGCCTATTTTTTCAATATATGTAATAATTACTTTAAATTCAGGTCTTCCTTGCGGCCAAGCTTCTACCTGTCTGTATGCTGTTTTACTTATGAATCTAGCTTTATTGAGGTTTTCTTTATTATTATTTTTATCACGGTCGCATTTGTGACTACCGCCACCGCCGCCGCCACCGCCGCCGCCGCCACCGCCGCCGCCATTTCCGACACTGGCACCAGCACCAACAGCAATGTATTTTCTACTATCGGGATAGTAAATAAGGTTACCTTCGTTATCAGTTCTTTCGTTACTTCCAAGGACTACAACAGGAACATCAGGTTCTTTATCAAGTGATAACCAATGTAAATTTCCTTCAGAGTCAAAAGCTTTTATTTTGGTGAAAGTTTTTTCATCGAAGTTAACGGGAATATATGCAACAAGCGGGGTGTAATTTTCAGTATTCCACTCTTCACAATTAATAGGCACAGCAATTTGAAATCTGGGAATTTGTTTAATATACTGTTTATACTCGTTTGTTGATTTTGAAGATTTCAAATTTGATGTTAGTTTTTCTATATAAAAATCGGTTTTTCCGTTTTTTAATGAAGAATTTTCTATACGGCTGTATAAAATATCATAATCACCATCGAATTGTTTCATAGCTTCGGTTTTTATTTGAGTACGAAACTCTGCATCAGTCATAGCTTTAGCAGTAGCAATAGCTAATTCTTCCAATGGTGCAGATTCTTTGGTAAAATTATTTAATACAACAGATTTTGATTTTTCAGGTTTTAATGTTTCATCTTTTTGGCAACTGAAAATGAATAGAGTTGCAAGAATAATAAATGTAATTAATATATGTATTTTTTTCATTATTTATCAAAATTATTATTAAAAAAATGTAATATTTCTCTTTGATTTATGCTTTATTATTTAATTAAATAAGCATAAGTTTTATGTAAAATTTTATATTTTTGCTCCCGAAAGGGGGAGCTACCAATGCTGTAGTTTAAATGCCGTTAGACACAGATATTGTTTAGTACCCCTTTTATTCTTTTTATTATAATTAATTAAGGATAACGCATTGACCACACACATTCTCTCTCTCTCTCTCTCTCTCTCTCTCTCTCTCTCTCTACGAAATAGGAGCTTTACAACTGATTTTATGAGTGGAATAAGATTAAAATGCATTATTTTGGTTAATGGTTTAATAATTTCGTTTTTTTTAGTTATGTAAATTTAAAAACAATTTATTTTTAATGTCAATATGTTAAATAGCAGGTTTGTGTAAATATTCAAAGAGTTGAAAGTTTATAAAGTTGAAAGTTGTTTAATGATACAATGGTGTAATGATACAATGGTGTAATGATACAATGATGTAATGATACAATGATGTAATGATTTAATGATGTAATGCGATAATAAGTTAAAAGTTTATAAAGTTGAAAGTTAAAAGTTAAAAAACCCTTGCGACTTTGCGTCTTAGCGGTAAAAATATTCAATGATTTAATGATGTAATGCGATAATAAGTTAAAAGTTTATAAAGTTGAAAGTCTTAGCGGTAAAAGCATTTAAAATCTTTGTGAAACTTTGTGTTCTTTGTGGTAAAAACTTAATTTTCTAACAACTTAATTTTCTAAATTCCTTAATGTTTAGGAAGTTGAAAGTTGTTTAATGATTTAATGATACAATGATTTAATGCGATAATAAGTTAAAAGTTTATAAAGTTGAGAGTTAAAAGTTAAAAAACCCTTGCGACTTTGCGTCTTAGCGGTAAAACTTAATTTTCTAACAACTTAATTTTCTAAATTCCTTAATGTTTAGGAAGTTGAAAAGTTGTTAAATGATACAATAATGCTAAATCGAAGAGGTGTCCCCCGGGGATTTGGAGGAATGAAATTTTTGGAAATTTCCGATACCAATAAATTTATAAAACTATCAGATTCATCCAGAGGCTATGCTCATCTTAATTTTTTTTATATAAAAACACTTCTAAATGTTAATGTTTTTTAGGTGATGCAAAGTATTTGTAGTTTTTTATTTCCCAATACAAAACTGTCCGAAAATATTTCCAAGTATTTCATCGGTAGATATTTCTTCGCCTGTGATACCCGCAAGGTGGTGAATAACTTCGCGAATATCCATTGCAAGAAAATCATTTGAAATACTGTTATTAATTCCTTCTTTTGCTCTTGTAAGAGCATCTAATGCAAGAGTTAAAGCCTCAAAATGCCTTGCATTTGAAACTATAACATCATTATTATCTATCTGATTAAGATTTAATGAATCGGTTATCTTATCCAATAGAGTTTCAATGTTATCCTTGTTTTTTGCAGAAATATTTATTTGAGAATAAATCAAGTGATTGTCTATTTTAACAATAGAATTATTTGCTGTGTCTATTTTATTTATTACTGCAATAATAATCTTATTATCGCCTGTTTTTTCAGCAATTAATTTTAAATCAGTATTTATTTTTTCTCTACTATCGTTTGCGTCAAATAGTGCAAGCACAATTTTAGCTTGACTTATTTTTTGAAAAGTTCGTTCAATACCCAGAGTCTCAATAGTATCCGAAGTTTCGCGAATACCTGCAGTGTCAATAAATCTGAAAGTAATTCCGTTATAATTAAAAGTATCTTCAATGCTGTCGCGGGTAGTGCCTGCAATATGTGATACAATGGCTTTTTCTTCGTTCAGTATTGCATTTAGTAAAGTTGATTTGCCAACATTCGGTTTACCGATAATAGCAACCGGAACACCGTTTTTAATTACATTTCCCAGCTCAAAAGATTTAATGAGTTTTGTAATAATATTTTCAATATTACCAATAAGATTAAGAAGATCGTTTCTATCGGCAAATTCCACATCTTCTTCGCCAAAATCAAGTTCAAGTTCTATTAGAGATATAAATTGCAAAAGGTTGTCTCTTAACTTTGCTAATTCATTTGAGAAACCGCCACGCATCTGATTGATAGCTATCTTGTGTGCTGCTTCGCTTGACGATGCAATAAGGTCGGCAACAGCTTCTGCTTGCGATAAATCCATTTTCCCGTTAAGGAAAGCACGCTGAGTAAATTCACCGGGATAGGCAGTTCTTGCTCCGGATTTAATCAATAATTGTAAAATTTTTTGTTGGATATATAATGAGCCGTGACACGAAATTTCCACAATATCTTCTCCTGTATAAGTATTCGGAGATTTAAAAAACGATACCAGCACTTCATCAATAATTTCATTGTTGTTTTTTATTGTTCCGAAAATAATAGAGTTTGGCTTGGGATTTATAGTGTCAATATTTGCCTTTGCAGGATGAAATATTTTATCTGTAATTTTAAAAGCTGCATTGCCGCTGAGTCTGATAATTGCTATTGCCCCGTTGCCTTGAGCAGTTGATATGGCACAAATGGTATCGTTCATATTGTATTTTTATTACAAAAATAGATAATAAAAATGTGTTTATTTTAATAAACTAATGATATTTATTGTATAAAGTAAGTTTTTTATGTAAGATTTTGCATTAGAGATGTAATATTTAAAATATTACGATTTAAATTATAAAATTAATATTTACTTTGCGGTAAATTAAATTATATAAAACCATGAATAAAATCTTGCTATCTATAATATTGTTTATAAGTTCAATATATGCTTTTGGTACAACATATAAACCGGTAAGCGACGGTAATTTTAATATAAGTACCACGTGGAATCCTTTAGGAGTTCCCGGTTCAGCTGATGATATTTATTATGCGTGGGCTTCGGTAACAAGAACCGTAACTTTAACATCAGACCATACAATAAATAATTTTACACTAAAAGGAGGTAGTTTAACACTTGTTTTTACTGCAAGTACACCATGCACTTTAACAATAAACGGAGATTTGAATATTTCGAATAATGCTACATTTATTTTAAGCAATAATATTACATTGGTAGTAAACGGACAAACAAATCTTTCCGGCGATGGAGGAACTTTATCTGTTAATTCAGGAGCTACTGCAGTGTTTAACGATGATTTTACCGTATCCGGTAACGGAAGTAATATTACTGTAGAAACAGGCTCGGGTATTGATATTAATTCTACAATGACAATAACCAATGGAGCAACTGCTCTTGATATTTACGGAACTATGGAAATTGATGACTTGTCGGCATCGGGAGGAAGTCAAGAGATAAATGTTTATTCAAGCGGAAGTTTAACTATAAATAATGATGCTACATTTAGCGGTGATGCCGGATTTGATGTTAAAAATTCAGGAACAGTTAATGTAAAGGGAGATATGACAGTTGATTGGAATGGTAGCGGAAATGTTGACGGAATACTTGATGTTGACGGTACATTAACCACACCAAATGCTAATCCTGCATTAGTGCAAGTGGGTTCATCAGGAGTTCTTACAGCAGGAAAAATAGTTGGTGATGTTGCCGGTGACGGAACAATTGTTGATGAAAGTACTTTGCCCATTACCTTAACATTTTTTAAAGGATATACCAATAACACTGAGAATATTTTAATTTGGCAAACTTCATCTGAAATTAATAACGATTACTTTCTGTTGGAATATAGCTACGATGCTCAGAATTGGGATGTTTTGTCAACAGTAAAAGGTAATGGAAATACTAATAAACTTATTGATTATTCATTTGTTACATATCCTAAAAAGCCTGTTGTTTACTATCGTTTGATACAGTTTGATTATAACGGTGATTTCGAAATATTTAATATTATTTCGGTTGTGAATGCAAATATTATTAAAAATAATATTAAAACTTTTGATTTTAGCGGATATAAAATAAATATTTATAATGTTGCAGGAGCATTAATTTATACAGATATTGATAATTTTAATTCTGATATTCTTAATAAAGGTATTTATTTATTGGAAATATCAGATTATAATAACAGTAAGATTACAATAAAATACTACAAAAAATAAAATATCTTATTCTGAATATTTTATATATCATTTAAAGAAAATATTGTAACGAATAAATAAATATCATACTTTTATCACAAAATTAAATTTGATAAATTTATGATACAGAATATACCAAATATTAAACATACTCATTCGGGTAATTTCTTTTTATTGGCAGGACCTTGTGTTGTTGAAAGTGAAGAGTTAGTATTTCATGTTGCTGGAAAAATATTGGAAATAACCGATAACTTACAAATACCTTTTATTTTTAAAGCATCGTATCGTAAAGCAAATCGCAGTAAAAAAGATTCTTTTACGGGAATAGGTGATAAAAAAGCATTGGAAATATTACGTAAAGTAAGAGAAACGCTACAAATACCAATAGTTACAGATATTCATACAGCACAAGAAGCCGCTTTGGCAGCCGAATATGTTGACGTATTGCAAATACCGGCATTTTTGTGCCGACAAACGGATTTGTTGGAGGCCGCTGCAAAAACAGGAAAGATTGTTAATATAAAAAAAGGACAATTTCTTGCTCCTGAAGCAATGAAGTTTGCCGCTCAAAAAGTTATAGAAGCAGGTAATAACAACGTAATGCTAACCGAACGGGGAACAACATTCGGATACGGTGATTTAATAATTGATTACAGAGGAATACCTGAGATGCAAAAGACAGGATTGCCCGTAATTTTGGATATAACACATTCATTACAACAACCTAATCAACCTTCGGGGGTGACAGGAGGAAAACCTGAATTAATAGAAACTGTTGCACGAGCAGGTATTGCTGTTGGTGTTGACGGTCTTTTCCTTGAAACACATCCCGAGCCGTCACAAGCTCTTTCCGACGGAGCTAATATGCTAAAATTAGATTATCTCGAAAATTTATTGCAAAAACTTGTATCATTGAAAAATGTAGTTAATAAATTTTAGTAAACTTTAATTTATATTTTTTACTTTTATAAAAACAAAATAATCTGATGGTTGTTGTTCTTGGGTGTTGTGAAAAATAGTTCAAATGAAGCAAGCATGATAAAAATAATTATTAACACACACTGTTTGTTCCGGTTTACTCCGATTTTTTCGGAGAATTTATTTCGGAAACAAAGATTATTTTTTATCATGCGGTTCCATCTGACCATTAAAAAATAAATTATAAACAGATGAAACTAAATAGTATATATAAGCAATTAATTATAAATATTGTATTGCCTGTAATATTGGTATTATTGATTGTTGGTTTTTTTAGTTATAAAAACACAAAACAGATTCTTGATTTACACAATAAAACAGAAAGAATTTTTATTTATGATGAGATAAAGTCATTTGTAGAACTTCAGTTTGTAGCTCTTTCTATTATCGAAGAACCTTTGAGTCAAAAGATGGAAGAGTATAGTAATAATCTTGTAAATAATTTTTTCTCTAACACATATGATATTGAAAATGTGAATCTTGACGATGTTAGAAAAAAAATGGGAATAGAAGATAAAAGTATAGATTTATATATAATAAACAGAAATGGTATTGTTGTTAATACAACATTCAGAGAGGATTTATATATTAACTTTTTTAATTTTAGTGATGCTCATAAACAATATCTGTTAAATATTTTTAAGCAAGGAGAATTTGATAGTCCTAAGTTCTTTTTTGAAAATAAAACCAAGCGATACAAAAAATACAGTTATCAACCGACAAAAGACGGGAAGTATATTGTAGAGATAGGATTATACAGTAAGCAAGCAGATAAACTGTATGAATACATGATAGAGCATCTTGAAGATATTCCGTTAAAAAAACCTAATTTAATATCGGTTGATTTGTTTTTTTTGGCAGAAGGAAAACCTTATCCTGTTAATTTAAAACATCAATTTATACAAGAACACCTATCATATATACCCGAATTAAAAAAAGATAGTATTGTTACTGTTAAATGTGAGAAAGATACCAGTAATATAAATTATACATATTTATATTTACCCGATTCAAATCCGCAAATATTTAGTGGAAATATTATCAGAATAGCCAATGATAAAACGGTACAATTACATTTTATAAAAAAAGAAAAAACAAAAATACTTTTACTTCTGTTGATGTCGGTAATATTTGTGTTTTTATTGATTTATTTTCGTGCAAAAATTATTGTAAACCCTATTAGAGAATTAATTGATAAAACAAAAAACATAGCAGGAGGTGATTATAGTAAGCGTGTTGTGGTTACAGGAAATAACGAGATAGCGGTTTTGTCTGATAATTTTAATAAAATGGTAGATAAAATTGAAGAACGAAACAATAGAATAGAGGAGCAATCGGAATTTTTATATCAGGTAAACCGAAAATTGAATGATGCTTATAAACTATTAGAACATCAGAAAAAGATAATAGAGAATAAACGAGATGATTTAACAGCAAGTATAAATTATGCACACAGAATACAAGATTCTTTAATTCCTGATGCAAGTGATTTGAAAAATATTTTTGATGAATCATTTGTTTATTTTCTTCCTCTTGACATAGTAAGTGGCGATTTTTATTGGTTTTCGCGAATAAATAATAAAGTGGTTATTGTAGTTGCCGATTGCACAGGACATGGAGTGCCGGGTGCTTTTATGAGTATCATAGGTATTACAATATTGCAACATCTGGTAAACAACGAACGTATTGACGACCCTGCTTTAATATTGTCGAGATTAGACTCGGGAATTAACGACTTATTGGCTTTTAATAATTTTAGTGAACAGCGATTTGAGGGAATGGATGCAACAGTATGTATGATAGATTTAGAATCTGATGAACTGAAGTTTTCGGGAGCTCAACGTCCTGTTGTAATAATGCGAGACGGTAAGCCTGAAAGTTATGAAGGAAGTATATATTCTATTGGCGAATATTATGATAATGTGCAAAAAGTATTTACAAATACTACAATTGAGCTGAAAGAAGAAGATATTATATATATGTTTACTGACGGATATACATCTCAGTTTAATGAACAACAACAAAAAAAGTTTAATTCACGAAGATTTAAAAAATTATTGTCAGATATTAATTACAGACCACTTAAACAACATCCGATAATTTTTCACAGAACATTTGAAGCATGGAAAGGTGAAACACCACAAGTAGATGATGTACTGATTGTAGGGTTTAAATATTCAAAAAACAGTAACGAAAGAAGAATATCCGCTAAAGATATTATTGAAGAAGATATTTAATTAATCAGATTCTTCGGAATACTCAGCTATAGGATTTATATTCAAGTATTTCGATAAGAATTTTACACCTATGTAAAAAGGAATTGTATCTAATAATGCTGCTGTCATCTTAAATACATAGTTTGATAAAATCAACATAATAATATATTCAGACTCAAGTTCGCCTTCGGGAACTTTAAAGGCTTTTGTATAAAAAAATGTAATCAATACAACTGAAATGGAGTCAACCATTTGACTGGTTAATGTTGAACCGTTGTTTCTGAGCCACAGCATTTTGCCTTTGGTTATTTTTTTTAAAGCATGAAAAACGCTTACATCTACAAATTGAGCGGTTAAATAAGCAATCATAGATGCACCCACAGCACCAAATGTTAATTTTCTGATGGCAAAAAATACATAATTAGCATCATCGGTTGGAGGTAAAGAAGTTGAAGGCAGCATTTCGGGAACAGGAGGTAATTTACCGCCAATCCATACTATAAATAATACCCAGAAATTTAATATCAAACCAATCCAAACAACCATGTTGGCTCGTTTTCTGCCAAATAATTCACTAATAAAATCAGTACATAAAAATGTAATGGGATAAGGCAAAACACCAATAAACAGTTTGAACGGAATTTTAATATTACCGATATAAAACGACAAATCAATTAATCTTGAAATACCTAAAATATTAAGCATAGCAAGAGAACCAAGAAAAAAACCACTTAAAATTAAGAAAACAACTTCTCGTCGTTTTTTATATTTATCATCAAGTTTTGAATTGTCCGTTTCAAACATTCTAAATAATATTGGATATATAGTTGTTTACTCAAAAGTAAAAAAAAAAAACAATAATTCAACAATTACATAATATTTAAAGATTTTTTTTAGTCGTTTGTTAGAATTTAATATTTAATAAAATATTTGTGTTGTTGATAATTTGATTCGATAGTCTTTATTAAAATATCAAAAGTGTAAAAAATATTTTACATAAAAACTTTTGTTGAAAGAATATAGCTTGAGTTAATGCTACAAATAGCAGATTTTATTATTGTATAATAAAAAGTAATATATTGATAATTATAAGAAAGTTAAAAGGTTAATAAAAAAAGTTTAAAAAACGTTGTGCTGTAAAAAAAAAATTATAAATTGCACTTTTACAGCCATGAAAAGAAAAAGTCAATTATTAAAGAGTTTTAATATAATGCCCGAAGAGGTTACTCCGGTGCTGTTGCTTATAGCACAATCGGTTTTTTTGGGTATTTTTTACGGAACTTTTGATATTGGTGCACATACCCTTTTTCTTAAAACATTTCCCGATGCAATGATTCCCAAAGCATATATAATATCGGGAATTATAGGAATAATACTTACAACAATATTCTCAAAATACCAAAGTAAAATTAAGTTTTCAAAACTTGCCAATGTAACACTATTAATAATTTCGGTTATTATAGTAATGGTAAGAGTAGTTTTTATTTTTACAAAAGCACACTGGATAGTTTTTCTTGTATTCATACTGTTGGGTCCTTTAAATATACTGGCAATATTGTCGTTTTGGGGAACTGTCGGCAGAATTTTTAATTTACGACAAGGAAAACGCCTTTACGGAATTATTGATTCAGGACAAGTTTTTGGAATTATACTTAGTAGTTATGCAATACCGCTAATTTTAGTTTATTTAAAAGCAATTGACAACTTGCTTATTATTAGTGCGGTAAGTATTGTTTTTGCAATGATAATAGAAGTTATTCTTACTCGCTTGGTAAATATTGATGTAATTAACGATGAAAAATCCGACAAAAAAATACAGGAAGAACAGGTGAGAATACGCGATTTTATTAAGAATCCGTATATTCTTTTTATGGCTTTGTTTGTTATATTTTCAATGTTTGCCGCATTTTTTGTTCAATACTCTTTTCTTGTTGTTATAAACGAAAAATATCCCGTAGAAGAAGATTTGGCAAGCTATCTCGGATTTTTTACAGGTTCAATGATGTTTTTTATTTTAATAATAAAAACATTTGTTTACAGTAAACTTGTAAAAACTTACGGCTTAAAAGTAAGTTTAATGTTATCGTCGTTGCTGTTGCTTTTATTTACAGGTATAGCAATTGTTGTTGGATTTGTAGGCGGATACGAAAAAACAGCACCCGGATTTATCTATTTCTTTCTGTTTATATCAATGAGTAAGTTATTTAATAAAACACTGAAAGATGCCCTTGAAGTTCCGTCGTTTAAAATACTTTATCAGTCGTTAAAAAAGAGTATAAGGTTTGATGTGCAAGCTAAAATAGACGGAACCATTAACGAAATTTCAGCTCTTACATCCGGAATACTCCTTACGGCTTTAAGTGCAATAGTTTTTATTAAGTTGATACACTTCTCGGTATTTCTGTTTATTTTGTTGATTATATGGCTTATAATTACCATAAGATTATATAAAGAATACCGAAACAGTCTTGAACAAGCTCTAAAACAAGATATTGATACCAATGATAATGGTAATGCAGATATTTATCGTCAAATTAATGCCGATAAAATAACACCTGAAAAAATATTATATAAATTAAACTTTACCAAAAAATATATTCCGCAAGAGTATCATAAAATTTTGAGATATATTGCTGATAATTATTCACACGAGCAATTAAAAAATATAGATATTTATCATTATGCAGAACTGTTTTTGTTGAATTACAATAATGAAATAAGCAAGGAATGGACAAAGTTTTTTAATAAAGAAATTAAAAAAATCAGCACCGAACTTACAATAAAAGACATAGAGAATTTATTAAAAACAGATAATTTAACAGATGTTATTTCAGCAGTTAATTATTTGATATCATTACCGAAAAAAGACCGAATATTAATATTAGGTGCATTATTGAGAGTGCCCGACAGTAGAGTGAAATATATAGTAATTCGTATTTGTGGAGTATTAAAGGAGGCTGATTTAATAAGCAGTTTGACTGATTTTTTGAATAACGATAAATTATTACAGCCCACTCTTATATCGTTAAAACAAATGCCCGAAAATAGTGTAAAAACTATTATTCAGATGTATTATAAAACTGATATTTCACTTGTTGTTCAACTTGCAATAATTGAAATTACAGGAGCATATTACACACAAGACAGTATTAATTTTCTTTTAGAGAATATTTCGAGTCATCGCAAAGAGATAAAAGAAAAAGCAATAGAATGTTTGCGGGAACTCAATTATAATCCACCCGAAAAAGATTTGCCTAAAATGTTTCGTCCAATTACCGAAGAAGCACAAAATATGGCATGGATTATTTCTGCTCAGGCTTCGTTAAATGCAGAATTTGAAGACTCAGCCTTATCAAAAGCTTTGCAACTCGAATATGAACATTATTCAGAAGTATTATTTGATTTATTGTCAATAACATATAATGCAACATCTGTTTATCATGTAAAAAATTACCTTGAAAGTGGAACAACCGAAGGTATGAATTATGCTCTCGAACTATTTGAATTGTTTTTATCCGAAGAGATAAAAACAATGATTTTAACACTATTTGAGGATATGCAATATGTTGAAAAAACTAAACAGCTCGAAGTATTTTTCCCCGTAAAGGTTGTAGAACCACAAGAATTAATGCTGAATATTATAAATAGAGACCCTAATCGGATTAGTAAACAAACAAAAAAAACAGCTCTTTTTGAATATCAAGAATACTTTAAAAAATTAACCGATGATATTGTTGCTCAGTTGTTTAATCCCGATGAGGAGTTGCAAATAGCAGCAGCAAATATTGTTAAAAAATCGGACATGTTAAACTTGCCGGCAAAATTAAGTAAACGTATTTCACCTAAATTGTTAAAACTTATAAAATCTGATAATGAAATAGAATTATTACCTTCATTGTTTGAAGTAGAACTAAATACTCTAAATACTATAGGAATAAAAAATTATCAAGTAGTAGAGCTGACAGACTATACAGATGTTTATGAAAATATTGATGTAAAATATTATATTAAAAAAGAAGAATTTAGTAATTATTTGTTATTTTTGGAAATAAGTAAAAAGTTGCTGCCCGAAATAAAAATTATAACTGTAGAGAATATTTCTGAATTAACAGAATCAGATTATTTAATATGTTTTAAAAATAAAAAAATAAAAGAGTTAATATTAATGCATAAGCAATTGATAATGTTGCTTTTATCTAAATTATAATGTTAGATTTTTTTATGGCTGCAAAGCGAAGAACAACCATTTTCAGACAATTGATTTTAAATGTAATGTTACCGCCTATAATAGCATTACTGGTATTAGGTGCATTAAATTTTAGTCATACCAAAGATATTCTTATTGAAAGCAATAACAAAAGAAACTATATTATTGGTGATGAAATTATCAATATATTGGAATTTAATGATATAGCTTTAGATATTATAGAAAAAAATCTGAATAAACGAATCTCAAAATTGAGTTTTGAGATAAGAGATTATTTGGCAACAGTTCCAAATCCCGAAAAAATAGATTTAAATGAGGTTCGCAAAAAGTTTGGAATGAATCCCGATATGGAAGATATATATATAATTAACAAAAATGGAATAGTTGTAAATACAACATTTGAAAAAGATTTGAATTTGAACTTCTTCAGCTTTGGCGAAGAGCATAAAAATATGATTCTCAAAATATTTAAAGAAAAAGAATTTCACAGCGAGCGATTTGCAATAGAAGCTCAAACACGACGAATAAAAAAATTCTCATATCATCCCACAATTGACGGAAATTATATTATTCAAATTGGAGTATATTCCACCGAAGCCGATAGTGTTGTCGATTTTATTAAAAGTGTAGTAACAAAACTTGCCAAAAAAAATGAATCCGTTGAGTCTGTTGACCTTTTTATAATAGCCGACGAGCCGTTTTCTTTTGAAGGTGTTGTTATAGATGACTATCAAAAACATCTCATTAATAGTGCATTTATAAATAAAGACACTATCACCGTTGATACAATGGTAAATAATCAACGTTTGACATACCAATACATTTACATGGACAGAAAAAAAACAGAACTTTACAAAGGTTCTGTTATAAGAATAATTACCGACCAAACAGCCGATTACGATTACCTGAAAAGCGAACTGATACGATTTGTATTAATATTTGTAATTACTCTATTGCTGGTAGTTGTTTTAATATATTTTAAAACAAAAATAATTACCGACCCCATAAAAAAATTGGTATTTAAAGTAAATAGAATTACTCATGGACATCTGCATGAAAGGGCTGATGAGATTGGTAATAATGAAATAACAACCTTGTCGAAGCAATTTAACAGAATGATTGAGGAGTTAGAAAGCTATTACTATGAGTTGGAACAAAAAGTAAAAGACCGAACAAGAGAAATAGAACAACAAAAAGAAGAAATTGCATCACAACGCGATTCTATCCAAGAACAAAGAAATATGTTGGCTGAAAGAAATGATAGTTTACAAGATGCATATAAAAAAATTCAAGCTCAGAAAAAACATATTACCGATAGTATAATTTATGCTCAACGAATACAAAATGCAATATTGCCGGCTCAGTTCTTAATAGATAAGATTATACCTAATAATTTTATTCTGTATAAACCAAAAGACATAGTTAGCGGCGATTTTTATTGGGTAGAAAAAATGAACGGAAAGTCGGTAATAGCAGCTGTTGATTGCACAGGACACGGTGTTCCCGGAGCGTTTATGTCAATAATAGGAACAAATCAGCTTAATTCAACAGTTCATTCCGGTAAAGTTAAAAATGCCGGCGAAATTCTTGATGCTTTAAGTATTGGTGTAGAAGAAGCTTTACAGCAAAAAAATCATAAAAGCGTAGTTAAAGACGGAATGGATATAGCTCTATGTGTTATTGATTATGAAAATATGATACTCGAATTTGCAGGAGCCTACAACCCGTTATATCTGTTAAGAAACGGCGAAATGCAAATAATTAAAGCCGATAAATTTCCGATAGGCTCATTTAGTGAGTATCAAGACAGACACTATACAAATCATATTGTCGAACTTAAAAAAGACGATGTTATTTATATATTTTCCGATGGCTATGCCGACCAGTTTGGTGGCGAAAAAGGAAGAAAATATATGTATAAAAGATTCCGCGAATATCTACTTACAATATCAAGTGAACCATTGGAAAAACAAAAAATGCTACTTGATGAGGAAAACGAAAGATGGAAAGGAAGCGAAACACAAGTAGATGATATTATTGTTATAGGTATTAAAATTTAAAAACTATTATGAACCTTAACATTAATACATACATTTTAAAAGGTTTCAACGAAAAGCAACAACAACTTTTTATTGACGTATTAAACTATATTTCAAAAAATAACGAAATAAATAATACTGTCAAACAGATTGATAATCTTGATGTTGAGTTAAAAGAAGATGATTTTTTAATATTTATTATCGATGAATTTACATTAAGCAGATTTGTAGCCGATTTTGATTTAAAATCATTTTTCGAAAACAAAATATATTCCGCAAACAGAATTATTTTAATACTTGACGGTGTTAATTTTACACAATTACCTGAATATATGCAATTCTTCAGATTTTTTATTTTGTCGTCTTACGACGAATTAGAAGATGAAAATATAGAATTATCAAAAATTGCTGATTACAGAATAGTTGAAATTGTTACCGATATAATATTTTTTATAAAAAAGATAAAAAAAGGATTGCAAAAAAATATTCATACCGTTTATATTTGTCCTGCTGACGATAATACCACTCTGGAATATCAAAAAATAATTCGAGAATTATTACATCGTGAATATAATATGTTGCCCGAAATTGTTAACCCAAAAATTAATAATCTGAAATCGGAAACAAAAGAGGTTGAGAAGCTCTTAAAAAAAACAGACTTGTCAATACATTTTATAGGGCACAAATCGTTAATTGATTATCCCGAAAAAGAATCATATGCTTTAAAAATAAATAACATAGCAGCCGGTTTTTGTCAAACAAAGAATGATAATAATCTTCAGAGGATAGTTTATGTCCCACCTGAAAATGAATACTCCGACGAGTTGCTTATACAAAAAATAAGTCAGTTTAAAAATGATATTAAAGCACTATATAATGCAGAGTTGATTCAAACTCCCGTTGAAAAATTTAAAGATGTGGTTTTACAAAAATTACACGATTTAAATAAAAAACAGTTAAAACAAAAAACAGAAATAATTCAAAACGATGATATTTATTTTATCTATCCGCCCGATTGCAAAACAGAAACAGATAAAATACAGAAACAGCTATTGGCAAATGGTATTACGGTAGCAAAATCACAGGTTGATTTTGACCAACTTGAATTATTAAATTATCATCAAAATAAATTAACAACATGTAAAGGAGTAATAATATTTTACGACAATAAAAATAAAGATTGGCTGAGCAGAAAGCTAAGCGATATAAAAAAAGCACCCGGTTGGGGAAGAAAAACACCGTTTAAAGTGAAAATTTTATGCGGAATAAATGGAAAACAAAAATTGACCGACAATATAGATATAAGTTCGTATTTGTTGTTCGACAATAATTGTGAACTTAATATAAGTGATATTAAGCAAAAGTTAAGTGATTAAAGGTGATATAGAATTAGCATGCACATGAATACATTGGAGAAAAACACAGATAAATTCAATCAAAGTGCAGGAGACTTTTTTAATCCGTTTCCGGGATTACGTCCGTTTACTACCGATGAAAGCCATCTGTTTTTCGGTAGAGAGGGGCAGAGTCAAGAAATTCTTAAGCTGTTGGCTCAAAACAAATTTGTTGCTCTTTTGGGAACATCAGGAAGCGGTAAATCATCGTTAATGTATTGTGGTGTAATACCTATTTTGCAAGGTGGTTTTATTACAAGTGCAGGAGCCGATTGGGATATTATTACTTGTCGTCCCGGTCAAGAACCAATAAAAAATCTTTCCGAAGCTATTTCTCATAGTTTCACGGATATAGCCGATAATATTAATCTCGAAAAAGAATATATCAATGCTACATTATCGGCAAGCTCACTGGGCTTGAGCGAAGTATTGAGCCGCTTGTATGAGAAAAAATCAAGAAATATTCTTTTGCTTGTTGACCAGTTTGAAGAACTATTTCGTTTTAAAAAAATTAAAAATACTGAAGACGCATTAAATGAAGTGTTGGCTTATATTAAGTTGTTGTTAGAAGTTCAGAAAAACAGCAATCTATCGGCATACATAGTTATAACAATGCGTTCTGATTTTATTGGAGAATGTGCACAATTTCAGGAGTTTACCAAACTGATAAACGATAGTCATTATCTTATTCCACAAATGACGCGTAACGATTTTCGTAAAGCCATTGAGGGACCTGTTGCCGTGGGAGGAGGAAAAATAACACCGTTTATGGTGCAGCAGTTGCTAAACGATATAGGTGAAAATCCCGACCAACTACCAATATTACAGCATACACTAATGCGAACATGGGATGCTTGGGTAAAATCGGGACAGACAGAAGAACCGATAAACATAAAAAATTACGAAGCTGTCGGAAAATTAGAGAAGGCTTTGTCTGACCATGCAAATGAGGCTTACAATGAATTATCGTTAGAACAAAAAGAACTTTGTCGGATAATTTTTAAAACATTAACAGAAAAAGGAGGCGACAACAGAGGAGTAAGAAGACCTACACCTATTGTTGAAATAGCAAATATAGCAGGAACTACTACTGAAGATATTATAGAAGTAGTTGAATTTTTCCGTAAACCAGGACGTTCGTTTTTATCACCGGCACCGCCTGCAAAACTTACCAAAGAAACTGTTATTGACATTTCTCACGAAAGTTTAATGCGTATTTGGGATAAGCTGATAGTGTGGGTTAATGAAGAATACGAAGCAGTTCAAATGTATAAAAGACTTTCCGATTCAGCTGAAAAATATCAAAAAGGTGAAGCAGGATTATGGCGTCCGCCCGATTTGTTGTTAGCTTTAAGCTGGCGTGAAAAACAAAAACCTACTCTTGCTTGGGCTAGCAGATATAACTCTTCGTTTGAACGAACTATGGTGTTTCTTGAAACAAGCCATAAAGAGTATAAAATTGAAGAAGAAAATAAAATAAGAAAACAAAAACAAGCACTTCGCAGAACACGAATGTTTGCCATTATATTGGGGTCGGCATCTATAATATCAATATTTTTTATGGTGCAAGCTTTTGCCAATAAACAAGAAGCCGAAAAACAAACAAAATTGGCAAAACAACAAACAGAAATAGCTAAACTTCAAAAAGAATTAGCTGTAAAACAAAAGAAAATTGCCGACGAACAAAAAATAAAAGCTGTAAAAAACGAAAAAGAAGCTCTTACTCAAAAAGAATTAGCCGAAAAAGAAAAACAAAAGGCAGCTTACAATGCTAAGATTGCCCGTATGCAAGAAAAAATTGCAAATCAAAAAAGTATCGAAGCATCAAAACAAAAAGAACTTGCCGAACAAAACCTTCAAGAAGCACAACGACAACAAAAAATAGCCGAGCAAGCAAAACTTAACGCCCAAAAATTACGAATGTTAAGTATATCTAAGTCTATGGCTGTTAAATCGTTGCAAGTTGATGTCGATACCATGCTCAGAGGTTTATTGGCATATCAGTCGTATCTATTCAACAATAAGTATAAAGGCAATATTTTTAATTCTGACATCTACAATGCTCTTTATTTTTCGTATAAATATTTTTATGAAAATAAAAAATCCGATTACCTTGTTCATACTTATCAGGTGCGGGATATTACAATAGATAGTAAAAAACAAAAATTTTATTCTACAGGAAGCGATGGCAAAGTATTTCTGTTGTCTGTGGGTAATGTTAACGATACAACATTATTGCTTAATACTCATGAAATTAATCGAACACTTAGTTTAAGTCCCGATAAAAATACTTTATTGGTAGGAACAAGCAGCGGAAAACTAATTTTATACGACTTAATTGCAAAAACAGATTACTCTGTTATTTATAATTTTAATAATCCCGTAAACGGAATTTTATTTGTTAATAATAATAAAATTATAGCATACGGTAGTGGTGGAAAAATAATATACCACAATTTACAAAATAATAATACAGATGTTTTAAGCTCCGACATAGCACTAAAACAAATGTTTAAAAGTGAAGATGTATATTATGCTGTGGCAAAAAACGGATTATTATATAAAATTAGTTCGTTGCAGCCTTTAAAATATGAACTTTATGCATTAAAATATTCATCCGACGGAAAAAAAGGCAGTTTAGTTAAAAATGACACATCAGAAATAATAATAAATTCGGCAGCTTGCAGTAACGATGGAAAATACCTTGCTGTTGGCGACATTGTCGGTAATGTTTTATTATTTGAAAAAGACAATTATAAATTTCTATATCGTTACAGAGCACATGCGGCAAGAGTAAACAGTATAGCTTTTGATGATAAATCGGAATATATGGCAACAGCCGGAAACGATGGTAAGATATTAATATGGACAACACAAAATTTTAATTTGGAACCTTACAAACTTACGGATAATGAGGCTTGGGTGATGTTAATAAAATTTATTAACGGGAAAAGTAGCTTATTGGCAGCTTATGCCGACGGTAAAATAAGAAAATGGGCTGTTGATTATACCGAAATGGCATCAGAAGTAAAACAAAAAATAAATAGAAATTTCACACATGAAGAGTGGCAGTTATATGTAGCCAAAGATATTGATTATCAAAAAACAATCCCTGAATTACCTTAAAATATGAAGAGTATTACATTAATATCATTATTATTAGTATTTTTTGTAAATATAACATTTGCTCAAGATGATTGTATTATAAAACTAGGCGATGCACAAAAATATTACGAGCAAGGTAAATTAGAACAAATTCCGGATTTGTTGTCGGGATGTATAGAAGAAGGATTTAACAAAGAAAATAAAACCAGAGCTTTACGCCTGCTTACATTGGTTTATCTGTTCGACGATGATATGAAAATGGCAGAAGAAACATTCTTGCAATTATTATCTGTTGACCCTGAATATAAGATAAATCAAGCAATAGATCCGGCTGAATTTATACAATTGTATAATTCATATTATACCGACCCTGTTTTCTCGATAGGAGCAATTGTAGGGATAAATTTAACTAACCCTAATCTTATCGAAACATACAGCTTAAATTCATTTAACGATGCAAATTCATCATATTCATCGGGAGGTGTAGGCATATCTTTGGGATTAAAAATGAGTTATCATTTAACAAAAAAAATAGATTTAACATTAGAGCCGATTTATTCGCTGTTTACATATAATGTTTCAGAAAATGTTACAACATTTAACACAACAGCTATTACCGAAAAAATGAATTATATGGAATTTCCTGTTACGGCATCATATAATTTTTATAAAATAAAAGAATATAGTTTTTTTGTTGAAGCCGGTCTTTCATATGGACTGTTTTTGTCAGGTGATATCAGTGGTAAGGTTATGTATAACAACAAAGAACAGCCCGATTACGAACCAAAACCTGTTTCAACAAAAGAGTTGCGAAAAAAATATAATCTAGCGGGTGTATTCGGTTTAGGAGCACAAATTGATTTATCACAAAGTAATCTGCAATTTTCTGTCAGATACAATGTCGGATTTGTTAATGTGATCAATACTGATTACAGATACAATCCCGGTAATAAACTTATACCCGAATATCGATTTGTTGACAATGATATTTTTTTAAATAACATCTATTTTATGTTTAGTTACAACAGACAGTTTTTTATTCATAAAAAAAAGAAATCTGTGAAACAATAACTAAATAGTGTATGTGTTTGATAATAAGATAAAAAAAGAATAAAAAATCATTTAAAATGATAAAAAATATAAATACCGATTATTTTTTTATTGCAATTGTATTTTTATTGCTAATATCTTTTGGTTGCACCAAAAACGAACCGAATGAGATACAAAAGGATACTTTTGTTAAATTATTCGGTGGTGCATATGAAAATTTGGCTGTGGACTTTATTAAAGATGAAGAATCATATTATTTACTGGGAAACACTTTCAATAGTGAAGAAAAATCAAATATTAGGTTGATAAAAACCGATGAATTCGGTAATAGAGTATGGGAACATGATTTTTTAAAAGATGAAAAGCAAACATTAGGTTATAGGATAATTAAACTAAAAAAACAACAAGGAATAGCAATTTTGGGTTCGGTAGAAACAGACAACGATTCTCTGTTTTACGATGTATATTTACTAGTGGTTGATAATGAAGGGAATGTTTTGTGGGATAAAGTTTATAACAGAATAAACAATGAGTATGGAAGATGTATAGCAGAACTTGAAGATGGAGGCTTTACCTTATCAGCAGTATCAAAATCAAAAAATCAAACCGAAATAGACAGTTTAATATTTTTCCCTGTTGATAATACAGGTAATCCTAAATTATTATATCCGACTATTATTAAAGGTGACGAAATATATAATATATGTAAAAAACAAGATAATAAAGGATATTATATTACGGCAAAAACAGGCTATGTCCCTGAAATAGTAATTATTAATAATGAAGGAACAAAAAGCGGTATATTAAAATTCAGTTCTATTCAGGGAACAATTATTGGTATAGCACAAGATAATAATAGTAATACTTATGTTTGCGGAATGATTGACAGAGGAGAAAACGGAGACAATGATACTTTTATTGCAAAACTAAAGAATGCCGATGAAAGTATAGACTATGATTGGTTAAAAGAATTTGGAAAACAAGGAAACGACAAATTAAACAATATAGTTGTAACTTCTAACAATGAAATTTTAGGAACCGGTAATATTGAAAATAATATTTTACAAACATATAACATCTATGTTTTAAAAACCGATTTAAACGGAAATGTAATATCAAAAAGTGAGTTTGGCGGAGCAGATAATGAGTATGGTATAAATATTATTGATATTGACGACAGATTTGTTATTGAAGGAATATCATGTCTTGAAAAAAATAGTATGATTACTCTTCTTAAAGATAATTTTAAAACTGAATAATTATCAGTTTTATATTATTATCTTATCATTATAAAACGTATGTATATCAACTATTATAAATATATTGTAAAAATCTCATTATAAATACATTATGTGATTTGTTAATCTGCTGTATTTTAAGTAATTTTATCTGAATTATACCATAAAACAAATGAGATTATTTGAAGAGGTCATTGCAGAGTTAAAATCTATAGCAATTTGTTGATATAAAAGTTGCTGTTAATTAACAAATATCTCATTTTGTTCGAAATGGTGACTTTTTTAGAAAGTTTCATAAGTGAATGATTTAAAAAAAATTATGAAAGAGCAAAGTAGTTCCACATGTGTATGAATTTTGGAATTACTTTATTATTGACAAATAATAAAATTTTAAACATATGAAAAGGGCACTTGTTTTTTTAATTATATTTTTGTTAGCTACAGCCTCTGAGTCTTTGTTTGCTCAACTAACAAGCTGTACCGGTACATTTTCTGATAATACAACAATTACTCTGGAAAACGAAACAATATCACCCGAAAATGCAAAAAGAATAAGACTTAAAATAGTATATCATCAAAATAATGCAACAATAAGTATTTATGAAGGAACAGATGCTACCGGAACATTACTGTATCATCATGACGGAACAACAAGTATTACCGATTCAATAATCTATACCGGATATTCTGCATCGGCAAGTAGTGTTTATATTGAATATACAAACTCTAATGGAATATCTGATGATGAATATCAAATAGAATGGTTGGGAATAATAGATGTTGATGGTTCTGCTTATAATGTAAAGTGTAATGGTCAAAATGATGGAACAGCAAATATTTCAATAATCGGAGGAACTTCTCCTTATACAATTAGTTGGAGTTCCGGTGAATCAACAGAATCTGTTTCTGATTTGTCACCCGGAACTTATACAGTTACCGTAACAGATAACAATTCTTGTAAATTCGACACATCTTATACAATTAAAGAACCGGATGTGTTAACAGTTTCTTCCGAAGTAATTAAAAATAATTGTTCTCCCAGTGGTAGTAACGGAGAACTTAAAATAACAGCTCAAGGTGGCTCCACTCCTTACGATTACCATTGGTCGCAAGGTGGAACAACACAAACTATTTCCGGCTTAACATCAGGAACATATAACTACACCGTAACCGACGTGCAAGGTTGTGAAGAAACAGGAAACGAAACGGTGTCTGAACCTGCAGTTGCTTTATCATCATCAGTTACATCATCAACTAATGTTTATTGTAAAGGCGATAATACGGGCAGTATTACTATAAGTGGAGTTGATGGTGCCTCTCCTTATTCTTATCAGTGGGGAGACGGAGCCGGAAATGTAACTACTGCTACTGTTTCAAACCTAACAGCAGGAACTTATTATTTTACAATTACTGATAATTACAACTGTTCTGTGTCTGGAAATCATACAGTTACAGAACCGGCAAATGCTCTTACAATAAATCTTACCGAAAAAACTAACGCATCGCATTACAATGCAAAGGATGGAGCTATTAAAATAGATCCTTCAGGAGTACAAGGAACTGCAGGATATAATTGGACAGGAACTGACATTACAAACCCAAGTGAAAAAAATCAATCTAATTTAGGAGCAGGAACCTACAATGTTACTTTAACTGATGATTATTGTTCAACAAACGAAAGTTACAATATAACACAACCGAATATAATTTATGCAGGAACAATTCAAATAAATTCAGGAACATCAACATCTGTATGTGAAGGTATTACACCTCCTAATATTACAAGTTCAGAAGATGCAGACGGACCAAATGCTTTTACATATTCGTGGAAATTTTCCGACGACAATTCTACTTGGTCGGACACATCTTCGGTAACTACTGCAACTTATACTTTTCAAGGAACAATAACTAAAAGTATTTACGCCAAAAGAGTTGCCACCGACAATACAACATCTGATGTTGCGGAATCAAATACTGTTTTTATAGAATTACACAAACTGTCTGTTACATACGAAGTAATAAATAATGTTTTGTGCAATGGCGAATCAACAGGAAAAGCCAGAGTATTGGTTAGCGAAGGCACAAGACCATATACTTACAACTTTTCAGTATCTAACACCGATTCATTAATTGAAAATTTGAGTGCAAGTAGTTATGATTATACCGTAACCGACCATTATTCTTGTAAAAAATCGGGCACAATAACCATTACCGAACCATCGGCTTTAGCAGTAAACTTTAATGACAGTTCAAATTATAATTCTTATGGAGTTAGTTGTAACGGAAAAAGCGACGGTTGGATAGAGGTGACAGCATCGGGAGGTACTTCTCCCTATTCATACGAATGGTATAATAGTAGCAGTTCCATAAATCAAGCGACAGCAAAAGCAAATAATCTTCCGCCTGAAACTTATAGATGTGTAGTTACAGATAATAATAGTTGTCAGCAAACAATGTCGTCATTAAAAATGACAGCACCTGCAGAATTACTGTCGGGTGAAATAGAGATAAATGGTAGTAATACCGATTATGTATGTGAAGGTGAAAATAGTTTTACATTTACAGAAAAGACAGCAGCAGTAGGAGGAAGTGGTGGTTATACTTACGATTGGGAGTCGTCAACGGATAATGCTAATTGGACACTAATAGCAACAACAGGAACGACATCTTATACATGGAATCACATCTTAACAGAGGATACATATATCCGTCGTGTAGTAAAAGATGGAGCAACTACTGCTGCATCAAACAGTATTTTTCTTGATTTTATTGCCGGTACTAATTTGTCGGTCTCTAATCTAGAGTCGGAATATTGCTATAATCACGATACAGTTACAATTATTGGTTCACCTACAAATGCTAACGGTGTATTTACCGGACAAGGAATCTTGAATTCAAATAACGGAATAGCAAAATTTTTACCTTCAACTGCCGATACAGCAATAGCAAATCCTGTAAAAATAACATATACTTATACCGACCATGGTTGTGTAACAAACTTAGATAAGTTTACAACCATCAGACCTTTGCCTAATCCTGATTTTAATATTCCTGCAAAAATAGCCAAACAAGATTCTTCGTTTACAATCACAAGTAAAAGTCATTCGGGAGGTATATTCACAGGAGAAGGAATGACTACCGATGGAACTTTATATACACGAAATTTATCGGTAGGAACAACCTATGATATAACTTATAAAGTAGATAGTAGTTATGGTTGTTCAAATACAATAACTCATCAAACATTAATAATCGAAGGTACCGGTAAATTTTTTGTAGATGCAGCTTTAACAATAGAACTTGGCGATAAATTTTGTTTTGACGGCGATGCTTTTACCATTTATGCAAAACCGTTTAACAATGATGTATCGGGTAGTTTTGAATCTCCGATTGTAAATACAGTAAGACAGCAAGGAACATTAACTCCTTCAAATTATAGTGGAAATGCTAATAATGAATATATTGTAAAATATAATTATTCAGGGGCAGACGGTGCATTTACAATAGAGAAAACTATTTATGTTTACGATGTTACCAATGAAGCTCAGATATTTAATCTTGACAACAGCTATTGTAATAATCATCAAACAGTATCAATAAATGCTAAACCATTATACAATGGCGATATGGGAGCCTTTTCAGGAGCCGGTATAACAGATCATGGTGATGCGACAGCTTTGTTTGATGTAAATAGTGCATCGTTAGGTTCAAATCCCGTTAGTGTAAAATATATATATACACAACACGAAAGCGGATGTAAAGATTCTGTTATACAGAATGTGACTATTAACAGATTACCGGAATTAACATTTGATTTGTCAACATTGTATAATATTGAAGGAACAAATGATACTTTACATGCTATACCTAATGGAGGAGAGTATTCTCCTGCTCAATATTTCACAAATGATAGTATTTTTATTCTTTCGGCAGCAGGATTGGGAAATAAAACAATAACATACACTTATACTGATGAAAATCAATGTGAAAATTCAGTTAGTAAAAATACAGTAGTTGATAGATATACAGGGAATATTATAAGTTTTAATAATTATTATTGTTACGATAGCGGAGTAGATACAATTTATGCTGCAGGTATAACAAATCCACAAGGAGTAATAGGGCAATTTTATGGAGCAGGTATTACAAATATAGGTAATAATGCTGCAATATTTAATCCTAAAGAAGCGTATGATGCGACAAATCATGAGATTACCGATTCGGCAATAAATGTTAAAATTAATTTTAAGTATAAAGGAACCGATAATTCTACACTATTTACAATACCGGCAACTACAAAAATCAGAAATAACGGGGAAATATTTATAAATAATATAAATGATGCTCATAGTTATTGTGGAAATGCAGAGTCGATAGAATTATCGGCAACTCCTGCTTACGGAAAATTTTCAGGCGATGGAATGACAGAAAATGTATTTAATCCGTCAGATGCAGGTTCAGGTATAGCAATAGTTACATATACATATACCGATAATGATGTAGGATGTGTAATACATAAGGATGATACAATATATGTTTTGGAAGTTCCCGATGTTTCTTTTAAAATAAGTGATATATGTGTGGATGATACAATAAAATTTACTTATATGGGAACTACTCACATCGATTCGTTGAGTAGTATTTTATGGGAATTTGGAGATGACTCAACTTCGCATGAACTTAATCCTGAGCATAAATATGTTGAAGCTGCCGGTATTAAGATAGCTTTGCATTTATCAACACATGGAGGATGTTTAAATGATACAATAACCGGATTGATTAATTTAGAGAATAATCCGAATGCAGATTTTATATGGCGACACGAATGTGATGGTGAAGATGTTACATTTATATCTATTGCAGCTGATAATACTCAGTATTATTCATATTTGTGGGACTTTGGAGATAACAGCAGTTCAACCGAATACGAACCGGTTCATAAATACGAATCAATTGGTAAGTATCAGATTTCAAGAACAATTAAGTCGGTAACTCCAAATTCATCGTGTAAAACAATAGTTGTTGATACTATTTATGTAAGACCGGTATATAATATAACTCAAGATAACAGTTATCGTGAATCTTTTGAAAACGGAAATGGTTACTGGATACCAAGAAGTATAAATTCAGAAATGTATTCGTGGCAATATGGTATTCCCAAAGGAAATATCATTAATAAAGCAGCCGATGGAGTCAATATTTATGTGACAAGTTTAGATACATTTTATTACTCAAATGAACGCTCTGCAGTTTATAGCCCTTGTTTTGACTTTACAGATGCTAAAAAACCTATGATTAGCATGTCTATTTTTAAACAAATAGAAAATACCCGTGATGGAGCTGTCTTAGAATACTCGTCTGATGCCGGTGCCACATGGAATATTATTGGTGAAGTTGCTCAGGGAATAAATTGGTATAATTCTTATAATATTACGGCAAAGCCCGGTAATTTAAGCCCGCAAGGATGGACAGATACTATTCCTAATTGGGTTGTTGCAAGTAATTATATCGATAATTTAAAAGGAAAAACAAATATTCAGTTCAGAATAGCTTTTGCTGCTGATGATGCCGTTGAATACGAAGGGTTTGCTTTTGACAATGTATTTATAGGCGAAAGAACAAGAAGAGTGTTGATTGAGCATTTTACTTCTACAGAAAGAAATAATGCAATAAACAGCAACAAGGTTATTAATAATATTGTAGATGGAGCACCTTTGGATGTTATTGATATTCAATATCATTCAAGCGTTTATCCTGATGATGAACTTTATAAAGACTATCCGCTCGGAACAGGAACCAGAGAGGCTTATTACGGAATAAGTTCTGTTCCATATAGTATTTTTGATGGTAATACATATTTTAATTTCTCTCAAGATAATAAACCCGATGTTGATATTGTGAAAGTGTTGGCTTTAAATAATCCCGATTTTGATATGACACTTAATACAACAAACATCAATAATGGATTTAATATAAAATTAAAAATAAAAGCTAATACAAACATTAATAACAAACAGTTGCAATTGTTTACAGCTGTTGTTGAAAAAGCTGTTGTGTTAAATCAAAATTCACAATTAGTATTTCAAAATGTATTACGAAAATTTTTGCCATCCCCGAGTGGTAAATATCTTGATAAAAATTGGACAGCAGAACAAACTCAAACATTTAATTTTGAATATAAAATTGATGATTATATTAAAAATCCTGACACATTGATAGTTGTAGCTTTTATTCAAGATGAAAAAACAAAAAATATTTTACAAACAGTAACCAACGATAAATCGTTAATAGGAACGGCAATTAAACCGTGGTTGAAGGCAGGACAAGAATTAGATTATATTTTATATCCTAATCCCGCAACTGATATGGTTTATTTTGCATTCGGGACAATTACTGCAAATAATTCGGTAATTCAAATCATTAATAATACAGGAAAAGTTGTTAAAATAGTTGATTTGCCTGCCGAAATAAGTAATTTTAATGTTTCAATTTCGGAATTACCGCAAGGTTTATATTTTATTCGATGGATAAATAACAACAAACAAAAAATTAAAAAATTGATAGTAAAATAAAATTGGAATTATCCATATTATAATGACAGACAAACATTATAAGTCGGAATAAATGTAAAAACTTTTATTAAAGAATGTCGTTTTTAATATTTGGTTGCTGAGCTTATCGAAGCACTATCCTAAATTATTTTTTTTGAGATTGAGATTTGATAACCTTATCCCAACGGGCTTGTTCTCTTTTTAAAAGAGATATGAATTTTTGAGGAATATCGGTTTCTAATATCATATTTTCATTTGAATATGGATGTTTAAATTCTATTTTAACAGCACTTAAAAACAGTCCTTTCCCTTTAAATAATAGTTCTTCGGGAGAATATAGCTTGTCGCCTGTTATGGGAAAACCTGCTTTAGCCATATGTATCCTAAGTTGGTGAGTTCTGCCTGTTTCGGGATAAAGTTCAACAAGCGACATGAATGTATATTTTAGGCTGTTTACTGTTTTTATAACTTTAAATCTTGTGACTGCATCTTTATTATCAATAGTAGTTGAAATAACACCTTCTTGCTTTGGCGTGCCGATAACAACAGCAGAGTAAGATTTTCTTATTAATTTTTCTTGAAATTGTTTCCCTAAATTTATAGCTGCATTTTGTGTTTTGGCAATAAGTAAAATGCCGCTTGTGGGGTTGTCAAGTCTGTGAACAGGTAGGGCAGTAGGTAAAGCGTCTTGCTCAGGCGAAAGTTTTAAATTGTAAGCAACAGCATTTTGTATAGTTTTATAATAATTTCCGCTTACGCTGATGCCGGCAGGCTTATAAACAGCAGCAATATGATTATCTTCGTAAATTATATTAAGTTTAAGTTTTAAATTACTTTTTGTAACATAAATATCTGCAATATGCTCTATTATTTGTTCTGATTTAACAAACCTACTGCTTTCAACTTGTTGACCATCAAGTAATATTAATCCTTTTTTTATAGCTTTCTTTGCACTGTTTCTCGATTGTATTGTAGGAATATTTTGAATAATATAATCCGGTAATCTAATCTTTTCAGATAAATTACATGGCACAATATGTTTGTATATAATGGTTTTGTCTTGCATTTATAATTATCTTCTGTAAGAAAATTTTGTTGTGTAAAAATACCAAAAATAAGTTGTTTTAAGCATAGTGATAAAATCTTTTTATTTGAATAGTAACAATTTATGGGTTTAAATATATTTCATTTTAGGTTGGTGTGATTTTTTATACAAACCAATTTGTCGAATTATCTTATATTTTACTGACAAAAATGAACTTTTTATATTATATTTGGTTATAAAATTAATCCATTTTATAAAATATTGTAAAAAACCCTAATTCAAGGTTGAATAACGATAGAAAATAATAGAGTAATATAAATATATGGTTTTATGAAAGTAGTTCAAGGAATAAGATTCAGATTAACACTTTTTGTTACAATCACTTTTACAATTATTTATATAATAGTTTTCGGATACATATTCGACAGACTGAAAGAACAAGCTCAAAATGTAGCTTTGGGTAAGATTAACACCATATCATTAAATGAAGCAGCTAATATTAAAGAATATCTCGAAAAATTTATGGCATCAAATATACTTTTGGGAAAAATTTTTGAAGATTATAAAACAATTAAACCTAATAATAGAAGAACTGTTTATCAAGGTATGATGCAAAAGATATTAAAAGAAACACCCGAATTGTTAGCTGTGTGGACAATTTGGGAACCTAATGCATTGGATAATTTGGATTATATGTATATAAATAAACCAGGATGTACATATATAGGTAGTTTCTCAACAACTTATTATAAGGTAGATGAGAAAATAAAAATAGAAGATTCATCATCTGACGGAGAACTTTTTGTGGGAGATTACTATACAATTCCCAAAAAATCAGGAAAAGAAACCCTTATGGATGCTTATTATTACTCATATACGGGAAATAAAAAAGATGAGATTTTTCAAACAAGCACTATCGTTCCGATAAAACCCGACGGTGAGTTCAAAGGTGTTGTAGGGTTTGATATTAGTCTTGAATCTTTTCAGCCGGTTATTAATAAAATAAAAATTCTAGAAACAGGTTATGCCTTGATTATTTCGTCAACAGGTATTATTATAGCAAGTCCCGATAAAGAACTTGTAGGAAGAAATATAATGGATTTTTATGGAGATGTTTTTAAAAATAATAATGTTTTTGATAAAATAAAGCAGGGAAAACAGTTTTCTTTTAATTATAATGATATTAAAACAAATCGTTACAGTAATGTTTTAATAACACCTTTTGCATTGGGAAATACTGATGCTCAGTGGTCTATTATTACAGTTGTTCCTGTAAAAGAAATTAACAGTAAATCAAAATCAATATTAATTACATCCATATTTATAGGATTAGCAGGGCTTGTTATTGTAGTATTCTTAGTTTGGTTGGTTGTAGGACGTGTTACAAAGCCGTTATCTCAAATCGCATTGTTAATTAAAGATTTGAATAAAGCCGATCTGAATATCTTAGATAATATTTCTAAAAAATTCAATAACGAAGTAGGCAAGATTGCTCATTCAACTTATTTGTTGATAGATTGGTTAAATAAAACAGGACAATTTGCCAATTCAATCAAAAATAAAGATTACAAGGCAGAGTATAAGTTGCTGAATAAAAATGATATACTTGGAGAGTCGTTGCTTGATATGCGTAATCATTTAATAAAAGCCGACGAAGAAGAAAAGAAAAGAATGGCAGAAAATAAACAGCATATTTGGTATTCGGAAGGAATAGGAAAAGTAGCCGAACTTATTCGCGATAATAGTGATAATGTTGAAAATATGACTTCCGCAGTATTAGTTTTTATTGTTGATTATGTTGAAGCAATACAGGGCGGAATTTTTATTCTTGATAATACTGAAGATACTAATGAGCAAATATATAATTTGCAGGCTGCCGTTGCTTACGGACGAAAAAAACTTGCAAATAAATCATTTAAAATGGGAGAGGGGCTTGTTGGAAGGTGTGCTTTTGAAAAAGAATATATATTGCTTACCGAGATACCGCAAGATTATCTTGATATAACTTCGGGATTAGGAACTACTAACCCCGATTGTATATTGGTAATTCCAATGGTATTAAACGAGAAAGTGTTTGGAGTTATTGAACTGGCATCGTTTAATGTATTTGAAGATTATCAAATAAATTTTATTGAGAAAATAAGTGAAAGTATCGCTTCTGCTGTTTCAAATATGCAAATTAACGAACAAACAAAATTGTTACTCGAAAAATCAAAAACTCAACGCGAAATGCTTGCTTCGCAAGAAGAGGAGATGAGACAAAATCTTGAAGAGATGCAAGCTACACAAGAAGAACAAGAGCGTTTAGTTGAAGATGCAAAAAATAAACACGAATATTTGTATTCAATAATTAATGGTATTCCCGATGGCGTTTGTATTGTCGATATTGATGGTAATATTGTAGAAGTAAATTCAGCATTCTCGGCAATTACAGGATACAAAAATAGTGAATTGGTAAATAAAAAATTTGATATTGTATTTGAAGCTGTTGATGTTAATCAAATATTAACATCTCATAACGGTGAAATTATTATTAATACAAAAGCAGAAACTAAAAATAAAGTATTTTTAAAAACAAATATTGTTAATATCAATAACAAACGAATGTATCTGTTCTTGTTATCCTCGTAATTTATTCTTGTTTATGACAAAAAGCATATTTTATTCAAAACATTCGCAGTAAATTTGTTTGCTAATTTAGAGTTGAGTAAAACAAATGTTTTTTTGATAAATAAAATCTCTTTTTATTGTGAATTTACAATCAATAATTAAACTTGTTAATGGAAAGATTGTTACAAAATCTAAAGTTGCGGCATGCTTTAATATAGCTCTAACTTCCGATTTGATGAGCGATATACTTACTCTTGATGTTGAAAATGCAATTTTAATAACCGGGTTGAATAATCCTCAGACAATTAGAACTATGGAGATGTCGGATATTCATTGTGTTATAATAGGTAGAGGAAAAGAAGTGTCAAAAGAAATGATACAATTGGCTGATAAATGTAATATTACAATAATAGAATCACCATTTACTGTTTTTAAAATCTCAGGATTATTATTTTCACAAGGCATTAAAGCTGTTTATTAATTATATTATTGTTATGATGCAGTTTAATTATAAAGTTAAAGGCGGCGATTTTTCAAATGCAGGTGACGCATCAAGCGATGTCAAAAAAAATCTGAAAAAGTTGAATGTTAATCCTAAAATTATACGTCGTATAGTAGTTGCATTATACGAAGCTGAAGTTAATATAGTAGCACATGCTTACAGCGGAGAGATAAAGGTAAATATTGATATTGATAAAATACAGATAGAATTAAATGATAAAGGTCCCGGTATCGAAAATATTGATATGGCAATGCAAGAGGGATATTCAACAGCTTCACAGACTGTGCGTGAAATGGGATTCGGTGCAGGTATGGGATTACCCAATATAAAGAAAAATTGTGATGAATTTATTATAAATTCTAAAGTTGGAGAAGGAACTGATTTAATAATAATTGTATATTTATCATAAAGAGAAAATTAAAATGGATAAGCCTTTTTTCTTTCATGCAATAAAAGTTGACGAACAAAAATGTATCGGTTGTTCGCACTGTATGAATGCTTGTCCTACTGAAGCTATTCGCATTTGGAACGGTAAAGCGATTATTGACGATAATAAGTGTATTGATTGTGGAGAATGTTACAGGGCGTGTCCCGTAAAGGCAATTTATGTTGAGGAAAACAGTTTTGATACAATATTTAATTATAAATACAGAATAGCACTTTTTCCATCGGTGTTTGTGGGGCAGTTCCCCGATAAAATTCAGCCAAGTCAGGTTTACAGCGAACTTCATCAAATAGGTTTTACTCATCTGTTTGAGGTTGAAAGAGCTGTTGAAATTCTTAATCGTAAAATTGTAGAATATCAAAAAAAGGAAGGTAATCCTTTACCTGTAATATCGTCGTTTTGTCCATCGGTAATACGGCTTATTCAGGTTAAATTCCCATCTCTGGCAGATAATATCTTAAAACTCGGAACACCAAGCGATATTGCCGCATATTATATTAAAAAGAAACTTATTGATACCGGTATTCCCGAAAATGACATTGGTATTTTTTATATAACCCCTTGTGCTGCTAAAATTGCTGCAATAAAAAGTCCTGTGGGTGAGGAAAAGTCAATAGTTGACGGAGCAATAAATTTAAATAGTCTTTATAATATAATTTACAGGCGAATAAAAAATTCACAAACTAAAACATGTATTGTGCCCGAATCGTCGCAACTGTCAGATTATGAAGTGTTGTGGTCGCTTACCAAAGGTGAGGCTAAAAGGGTTAGCGGCAGGGCTCTTGCTATTGACGGTATAAAAAATGTAATGGAATTTCTTGAACAAGTAGAAAATGAAGAAATTAAAGATATAGATTATCTTGAATGCAGAGCCTGTAAAGAGGGGTGTGCCGGTGGTATTTTAAATGTGCAAAACAGATTTATTACTGTAGAAACTCTTAATAGAAGAGTGCAACAAAATGGTAATAAGAATGCTTATTTGTGTAGAATATCAAAATATGAAGAGTATCTTTCGTCTAAAATGATACTGAAAGATGTAGAGCCTCGCAGCATGATGATGCTTGATTCAGATATGACAGAGGCAATGAAAAAAATGGTTCAGGCTCAAAAAATACTTAATCAGTTGCCGGGTATCGATTGTGGAGCTTGCGGAGCACCTACTTGTAGAGCTCTTAGCGAGGATATTGTAAAAGGTGATGCTACATTGTCGCATTGTGTGTTTGTGCAAAAAGTTATGATGAACAACGGCGATATAGATATGAAAACGGCATTTGCCATAATAGATAAAATTTGGGGCGAACAAAAAGCTATAAAGGGAACAATAAAAAAGACAAAATAAAATGAATATAAAACAATTAGCAGAAGAATTAAAATTAACGATTGTCGGAGGGAAACAAGGGCTGAATAATGAGGTAACAGGCGGTTATACATCCGATTTGTTAAGTGATGTAATGGGGAATATTATCGATGGAAATATTTGGATAACTCTGCAAACTCATAAAAATGTTATAGCTATAGCATCGTTGCGTGATGTTAGTGGTATTGTGCTTGTAAAAGGGTTGCAACCCGATTCCGATATGTTGGAAAAAGCAAATGAGGAAGGAATACCGGTATTGTCAACTGATATGGAAACTTTTGAAATTACAGGTAAAATATATAATTTATTAAATGGTTAACTTATTTTGAACACATATAAAGCCGATTTACATATCCATACAGTGTTGTCACCTTGCGGTGATTTATTTATGAGTCCGCAAAATATTGTTATACAGGCAGCCAAAAAAGGACTTGATATTATAGGTATTGCCGACCATAATACAACACTACAAGCTCTTTTGGTTGAAGAAATTGCTGAAGATTACGGTATTTTTGTGTTGTGTGGTGCTGAGGTAACAAGCAAAGAAGAAGTTCATTGTCTTTGTTTTTTGCCTGATGTTGAACGGTTAAATATCTTTCAAAAATATCTTGACGAAAATTTGCCTGATATAAAAAACAATACCGATAAATTCGGATATCAGGTTTGTGTTGATAGAGATGAAAATATAATTTACGAAGAAGAAAGATTACTTATTTCTGCAATAAATCAAACTATTGAGCAGATAGAAAACAAGGTGCATAGTTTAAACGGAATATTTATCCCTGCTCATATCAATAAATCAAATTACAGTATCATAAGCCAGTTGGGATTTGTCAGCCCCGATTTAAAAATTGAGGCTCTTGAATTGTCAAAACATATCACCAAACAGAAATTTATAGAAACAAACAAATATTTATCAGGTTATACATTTATTCAAAGTTCTGATGCTCATTTTGTTGATGATATCGGAACAGTTTATACCAACATAAATATGCAGGAAAGAAACTTTGACGAAATAAAAAGAGCTTTGCAAACAGGATTTGTTGATATAAGTTCTTAACCTATCATAGCAATAATTTTATCTACGGTAAGTTTCTGTTGTTCACCGTTGCTCATATTCTTTACGGTAATAAGTCCTGAATTCATTTCGTCTTCTCCCACAAGGGCAACATGCGGAATTTTGCGATTATTGGCATAAGTCATCTGTTTTTTCATTTTTGCTGAATTGGGATAAATTTCAACACTTATACCTGCTTGTCGTAATTGTTTGATAACGGGTAAGCACCATAGTTGTTCCTTCTCTCCGAAATTTACAAAAAATAGTTGAGTTGTTACAGCCGCATCTTTCGGAAATAAATCAAGTTGTTCCATTACATCATAAATGCGGTCGGCACCAAACGAAATGCCTACGCCCGACACATCAGGTAGTCCGAAAATTCCCGTAAGGTCATCATATCTGCCGCCTCCTGTAATTGAACCTATCTCTGCATCAAGAGCTTTTACCTCAAAAATGGCTCCCGTATAATAATTAAGTCCGCGTGCTAAAGTTAAATCAAGTTCAACATTTGTTTTTAAATTTAACGAATCCAACATTTCAAAAACTGTTTTCATCTCATCAATTCCCTTTTGCCCTATCTCCGATGTTTTAAGCACTTCGCTTATTTGAGTTAGTTTCTCGTTGTTATTTCCCGAAAGGTTTAAAATAGGTTGAAGCATACTAACTGCTTCCTGTGGTAATCCTTTATCAGTCAACTCTTTATTCACATTATCAATACCTATTTTATCTAATTTGTCAATAGCTACTGTTATATCAATTATTTTTTCGGGTTG